>Ga0316189_10000439_pt1 | contig 41200 bp, 35 predicted proteins | sample LowCovwburrow_MG_FD_204930 | JGI IMG/M metagenome (GOLD analysis project Ga0316189, IMG submission 204930) | Coastal sediment microbial communities from Maine, United States - Lowes Cove worm burrow | ecosystem: Environmental > Aquatic > Marine > Coastal > Sediment | place: USA: Maine...
AACGACTGCGTTGGACAGCGGCAACTCGACCGCGCCAGCAATGATCGACACGTCGGTCGGCGCGCTCACGAAGCACGGGCCCGTCGTGGGGGTCGGTGCGGCGGGTGGGTCGTCGTACTCGGAGAGGTTTTCCGCAGTCGGTGCGTAGCACTCGCCTTCGGACTGTGACGCGAAGGTCGTCGGGTACGCCTCTGTGCCGAGGAGGAGAGCGCAGGACGTATCCGCAACAGGAGCGAGGCACTGCGCGTTCGCCAGCGAAAACTCGCCACCAGCGGCATCACCCTGATCCAGAGGCGTGAAAGACAATACGAACCCGAGGTCGAGCATCCCGTCGGGCCGCTCCGGATCGTCGGTCGTCAGTCCCTCGTTGATCGAGTCGTTGATCACGTCGGTGACCTCGAGGGCAATCGCGAAGAAGTGAGGGTCGCGAATGTTAAGAGACGTGAAGCGGAAGTAGCTGGTCTCCGGATCGGCGCCCGCCGACGTCGACTCCTCACCACTGTCGGTTGTGGCTCCTGCAGTGTCTCCTGCGTCATCGCTGGTCGTGTCGCCCGCAGTGTCGTCTGCGCTCGGATCTCCGCCGGACGTGCCTTCGACTGCCGTCGCGTCATCGACACCGGAGGTGCTCGCTGCGGTCGCACTCGTCGTGCCGGACGTCTCGGTCGAACTGTCGGGGTCGTCTCCCCCGCACGCGCTCAGACCAAGGACCAAACCTGCTGAAATACTCAAACGGCCGAAAATCATGGCGCGGAACATACGGGGCGAATTAGTGCCCAGCCAGGCTCGTGCAGGCCGAGTGAAAGGATGTCGTTTCTGCAGGCGGTGCAGTGGGGTCCTGTTGGCGCTTTTCGACCATCTTCGCAAAAGTGCGAAACGGTTTCGCGATTCTGCGCACTGCCACTGCAGTGCCCCAGTGCTATCAACCCGCCGCCTCCCGAAACGGGCGGCTTGGAGTTCTTCGATGCGCGCCTCAGCGATCTTCCAGGGCTGTCGCACCGACGCGAGATTCTTGGCGCGCCGCTACTTCGCCGAGACCATGCAGCTCGTTGCTGTTGTGGCGGCACTGGCCTGGTTTCGATCAAGCGCGTTTGCCTCGTTCTCGCTCACTCCTGTGCACGCGCTGGCCGTTGTTGCGGCGATTCCTTTCGGTTGGTTCGTCGCGTCATCGATCCACAACGCGGGGCATACAAACTTCCCTCCGAGGATCAATCGGGTCATCGGCGAGCTCGCGGGTGCCTACCTCGGCTACGGCTTCACGAGCTTTGTGCTCATTCATACGCTGCACCATAGCTATACAGACCGCACGCACGACCCTGTGTCGCCCCGAGGCTTGACCTTCTGGCAGTACTTGCTTTCGCCGCTGCGCCACCCAACCCGGATCGCGCGCACCTACCTGCTGAGCCTCCACGGAGGGTCCGCGCGCTATAGCCTGGTGAGGTGGGGAGAGTTCCTCGCCTTCAACGTCAACATCGCGCTGCGGGTGGCGCTGTGGGCCCTGCTCTTTGGGCCAGAGCTATTCCTGCTCTTCTACATACCCTCGGTTCTCAGCGATATCGCGATCCTGGCGCACATCAACTACGCGTGCCACCGACACCACGAGGACGGCTCCGTGGAGGTCGTCAATCTCCGAGGCACCGTCTACTACGACATCGCCAACGCAGTGACGATGGGCGGCTACTTCCACAAGAACCACCACCTTCGGCCGAAACTTGTCGACCCTCGCGTCATCGGGGACCCGGCTGAGCCGATGCTGAGCGTTCCCCCGCAGGTCCACGTTCCAGGCTCCACGCGCGGTGAAAAGGCGGTTGGGCCGCTGGCCCGATACTTCGATCTGGGAGACTCATGGGGCAGCCGGCCGCACTGACACCCCGTGGCGAGGCCCAAGGCGTTGCGCGCCGCTCCATCGTGGCGCGCGGGCTCGGCTGGGTTGTCCGCCGAATCCATAGTCTCCTGAGGCTCCCGTACCTCGGGCATATCCCAGGGCCGCGCGGACTCGAGTTTGTTCGCCTGATGCGGCACTTTCAGCGCGACAGTCTTGGCGCGCTCGAGGTCACGTACGAGCGCTATGGTCCGATCGCCAGCTACCCGTGGCCGATCAGCACGGTCATTGTCTACGAGCCAAAGGCCATCTCGCGCGTCTTGGTCCACAACCAGCGCAACTACGTCAAGGGAGCGCAGACCGAGGAGATGAAGGCTGTCATGGGCGACGGCCTTGTCACCAACAACGATCGGGTCTCGTGGGCGCGGAGCCGAGCCGTCGTCAACAAGGCCATGAGCGCGCGAGCGGTGCGGGGCTTCATCCCCGTGTTTGCCGAGTATGCCGATGCATTGGTCGCGAGCTGGGAAGCGGAGTCGCAGCCCGTCGAGGGGGCCCGCATCGACGTCTGGCGCGAGATGCGAACGGTGACCTTTGGGATCGCGGGGAGGGCTCTGCTTGGCGCAAACCTCAGCCGCGCCAACGCGAGGGCTATCGACGACGCGGTGCGTTTCACATCCGGGGTCGTCCACGACCACATGTTCCAACTGCTCCCAGTTCCGTACTGGGTGCCGACCGCGGCAAACCGTAGGTTTCATCGCCACCGCCACAATCTCGACCGTATTGTCAGCGAACTGATCACGGCCTCGAGGGACTCGCCAGCCAAGGACGAGTCGGAGAGCATCCTTGACCGTCTCGTACACGGCGTCGATCCCGACAGCGGCGAGCCGCTAGACGATCGGGTGCTTCGCGACGAAGTTGTGACCCTGTTGATCGCTGGGTACGAGACAACCGCCAGCACGCTGGCGTGGACTTTTGCCACGATCGCAGCGCACCCATCCGTGCAGGCGCGGCTTCACGACGAGATCGACGCCGCGGGTGTTGATCTCGACTGGGCGACGTTCCGCAAGACGCACCCGCACACGTACTGCGCCATCCTCGAGTCGATTCGGTTGTACACGGTGATCGCGATGTCGTCGCGCCGCACGGTGGACGCCGATGACCTCAGTGGGTACACGGTCCCGCCCAACACAAACGTCGTCGTGCCAGCGTGGGTTGTCCACCGAGACGATGCGCACTGGGCTGATCCGCTCGCTTTTCGGCCCGAGCGTTTCTCGGGATGCCCCGTGGCGCAGATGCCTACCTACGTACCCTTCTCCAAGGGGGAGCGGGGCTGTGTCGGCCAGACGTTTGCGATGGTCGAGGTCGCGGTGATCGTTGTGAGAGTCCTGAAGGCGTTCTCGCTCGGGTTGCCGGGTGGCATGCCGCGGGCCGTGTCGCATGTGAGCCTGACTCCTCAAGGCGGACTGAGCCTCGAGGTCAAGCGGAGGCCGCGTGCACCCGGCGGTTGAGCAGCTCGCCCGGAGTGTCCGGCGACGCTCGACCAGCGCGATGGGGAAGCGTCGCGCGTGCCAGCTTCAGTACGTCTCCGCTGTGGTCTTTGCGTTGGTGGCCGCGGCGTTGTGCGAAGGGTCGACGCTACTGTTCTTGTTGTTCGCGCTGGAGGCCTGCGGCCAGAGCGTACTGGCGACCGACACGCACCACTCCGGCAAGCGCGGAGACGATGAGGTCGTCTACTTTCGGCGCAACGCTTTGGGCATGGGCGCAGTGGTGATCTTTGCGCTGGTGTCATGCGTCCGCTTCGCGATCGCCGACAGCGTGTTGGCGTTCGAGGGCGTCGCCTTGATGGCAGGCGCGTCCGCATGTGCAGCCAGTGCGTGCTTGGTGCTTCTCGGTCGCGCTCGGGCCGACCTCGTCATGGGCGCGACGATCGGCCTGTCGGCTGTCTCTTTAGGAGGTTCGTTGGCGATCGCTGGATATCCAGAGGCGGCCTGCGCTCAGTTCGCCTACGCGACCCTGCTGGCCATTGGCGTCTTCGCATTGTCGCCGTGGCAGGCAGAGCTTGTGAACATCCCGATCTTTGCATCGGCCGCGCTGTGGCCAGGGCCGCTGTGACTCCAATCGTGACCTCGACGCAAAAACCCTCCAAGTTGCCGGCCGCGATACGTGCCTTGAATGCCTTGGGGCGCGGGCGGGCGCGATGGCTGGCGTCGTTCGACGCGCAGGCTCTGCGCGAGCGCGCCATGCGAAAATCGGGGCTCGTGGATTTTGGGGAGGAGGCCTCTTTCTCCGAAGGACTCAACGTGTTGTGTCGCTCCGTCGAAGACGACGCCCGGCTGTCGCTCGCGGGGAGGCTAGCCTTCCGGGACTACATCGTGCGCGCACTGGTCAACCGGCTGCGATACGTGCACGCGCGCGCGGTCGAGCCTGAAGTCCAGGACGTGGCGCTGGTGCCACCGATCATCGTCATGGGCTTACCCCGTTCGGGCACCACGTTTCTTCATCATCTTCTCGCGTGCGACCCGGCGGCTCGACCGCTTCGGCTATGGGAGTTGATGGAGCCGATCGCTGGACCCGGCCGCGACAAGCGACGGCAGCGTACGGCCAAAGTCCTGTCTCGGGCGAAGTGGATGGACAAGACGCTCGACGCAAAACACCACTTCGATGCGGACCACCCCGAGGAGTGCGTGCTGCTGCTCGACCCCACCTTCTTGAGTGCGTCGTTCTGGGTCTTTGCTCCGGTCCACGGCTACCTGAAGTGGCTGAGAGGACAAGACCTCAACGAAGCCTACGGTGCCTACCGCTGGTACTTGCAGCGGTTTCAACGCGAGACGCCGACCCAGCGTTTGGTCCTGAAGGCTCCCGCGCACACCGCGGCCGTTGAAGCGCTTCTCCGGGCGGTGCCCAACGCCCGGCTCGTGCAAACGCATCGGGATCCAATCTCGGTGGTGCCAAGCGCAAACAGCTTGGTGCTCTCGCTGCACGCGATGGTTTCCGACGGTTTGGATGTCGAGCGGATGTGCAAGACCAACCTCGAGCACCTCGAGCACCTCGTGGAGGTCTCGCAGCGCGCGCGCGCCCGAACGTCGAGCTGGGTCGACGTCCGGTATTCCAGGTTGGTCCGCGATCCCATCGGGTGTGTGCGGCGGATCTACGACCGCCTCGAGCTGGTCGTCTCCGACGAGATGGTTGACCGGATGGAACGGCACCTCGCTTCGCGGCCCAAGGACAAGTTCGGCAAACATGCCTACAGCGCGCGCGACGTAGGGCCGACTGATGCGCTGCTGCGTGAACGGTTCTCCGCCTACGTGCAGGACCACCTGGCCGACTGAGCACGGCGCTTGCGAGTTGTTCACCGCAGATGATCTGCAAAGGTCTGCATCACCGCGTTGATTCGCGGTTGCCCGGCCAGCTCCGGGTGCGTCAGCAACCACGCGGGCCGGGTCAGTGAGGCGACATCGTCATCGAGTTCGGGAACCTCCACGAGCTGGGGCTCCGTCGCAGCCAGTCGTCGAGGGAGCAAGCCCAGGCCCATGCCAGCCGCCACGAGGTCCAGGGCAGCCCGCCGCGACGGCGTGGCCACGGCAACTGCGTCGGGGGAGATTCGCGCACGCTCCCAACGCGCCTCTCGGGTTGTCTGCAGCGGCCACCCCATGGTGACCCAGCGTGCACCTTCCGGCTGCGCGGCGAGCTCTGGCGTTCCGTAGACCCCAAACTCGACGGGGAACAAACGACGGCCGATCAGGTGCGGACCAGGCTTGTCGGCGATGCACAACACGACGTCCGCCTGGCGCTTTCGGAGACTCAAGCCTTGATTCGCGATATGCATGTTCACCCGCAGCCGAGGGAACGCGCTGGCCAGCGTCGTCATGGCACCAGACAGCAGCGGTACAAAGCCGTCGACGGTATTGACCGTCACCGCGCCGCGGACCTGTTGCTGCTGATCGAGAGCCGTCCGTCCGATCGCGACCAGCTCGCTTGCGGTGCGCCGCGCTAGCTCGGAGAGTGTTTGGGCGACTTCGGTCAGGCCCTCTCCACGACGCAGACGCCCAGTCCCCAGCGCCTGCTCTAACGCGCTGATGCGCCGATACACGGTGGAGGTGGCGACCCCGAGTTCTCTGCCCGCCAGTGCGGCCGACTTGAGCCGCGCAAAGGCCTCGAGGTAGCGAAGGTCATCCCAGCAAACGCCTTCGAGTGCGGGCAGCTTGGCCATTCGCAATCCTGCGAGAACCCGTAGCGAAATTGCAAGGCCACCCCGAACGCCCTCGAGCAGGGCAGACGTCGCCGGGTGTGTTTGGGGGACATGCGGCTTGTAAACTCCCAGCCTCCCTGAAAACGCTGGCCGTACGCAGCATTTGAGGCCCGTCACCGCGCGGTCGCGGGAACCTCTGGGTCTGCGGTATGTCTTGCTATCGTGCTCAACCGCAGGTTCGCACCCGTGCTGCTCTCATGCGTCTTTGGTGCCGCTTGCGCCAAGTCTACGCAACCGGTCGACGCGCTTGCGGGGCCTGCCGATTCGCCAGAGATCGCCCGCGTGCGGGCCCCAGAGCCGGATCCTTCGCAGCGCCTCACGCAGGGGGAAACCGCGACGCCCGACGAGGCGCTGGTGCAACTGGGTGCCGAGCTGTGCGCCGCGAAATCAGACGCGCTTGTCGACGCCCGGGCGCGCTACGAAGCGCTCGACAGCCTTGCGGAGGGGCTCGACAACGCAGCGCCGCCCACGGAGTTCGTCGCTCAACTGAAAGCGCTGTACGGCCACGAATGCCTCGCGGTCGGGCGCGGGGACAACCGGGGGCTCAACATGGAGATCGCCACCGGAATCGAGGCCAGGGCGTACTGGGAGGCGGGGCTCGATATGTGGTTCCGCACCTATCTCGACGTCGCCGATGGCTCGGATGACACCGTATGGTTGCTTCCCAGTCGGCCCGTGGTGGTGACTCGCGACACACGGCCTCTCGATCCACTTGCTCCTTGGATGTGCTCGGCGGACCCCGAGGACCCTTGTGCGCAGCGCGTGGCCGCCTGGCGCTCCCGAGCCCAGCGTACGTTCGAGCTTTTCAAGTACGGCGGCAGCCACTCCACGGAGCACTGCGACCCGGACACGCACGACTGGCCGCAAGGCGAGGAGTACGCCCGCTGGCGCGCGTGCGAGCGCGGAGGACTTCGGCGACACGCGTCGCTCCCGCTGGGAGGCCTCGGCAGCATCGAGGACGGATGGATCGTCGTGTACGGGCGAAGAGGCCACTACCAGTATTGCGACGAAGTCGCGGCCTTGGACTTGTCGTCGGGGTCGCACTATCGGTTTGCTGACTGCGCACACCGTCCCGAGATCGCCGGATTCGCGGCGGCCGCTGGAGCCCTGCCACCCGGCATCGAAGTCGAGACCGGCACCATCTCCACCGAGCTGCTGCGAGAGTTCGCCTGGGTTGCGTTGTCGGTCGCGTATGTCGAGCCCAATGTCGTGACCGAAAGGGCGCTGGGGCGCACGTTGCCCTCTCGAGTCCGTATGGCCCGTCCGTCGACGCCGATGTCGATGTCCGGTTTTGGGAGCCGCGGGAGCGGCAGCAGCGGCCACACCACCCTTGGTTGGATCTGGACGCGCGCCTCAAACAAGAGCCCCGCTAGCGGTGAACTGTCGTGGCCGGACGGGCGCTCTGATCCGGCCAAAGACCACGCCGTCCGACTGTTGGACTTCGCCGAACAGCGGAGCGTCCCGGGCTGCGCCCCCAAGAAGCTCCCCGCGTGGATCCTGGACAACCTGACCGCCGAACGGCTACCCAAGAGCAAGTATGAGCTGGTGGACCCGCCGAGCGAGGCCCTCGTCGCCGCGATGCGACGTCAGCTGAGCCGGGGTCGCTGCGCCAAGAAGAAGTAGCCGAGACTGCGCCCCGACTACTCGCGGTTCTTACGGGGTCGCGGGAGCCCGAGCTTGTTGAGTCGGCTGGTCAGCGTGCGCCGCGCGATGCCCAGCATCTTCGCGGCACGGGTCTGGTTGCCGCCGCACGCTGCCAGCGCGTCGACGATGCGTTGACGCTCAACATCGTCGGCCGACTGCGGGCCTTGCGGTTCGCCCGTTGTGGCACCGCTGGGTGCGGGAGCGGCCGGTGGGGTCATGTCAGGTCGAGCCCGCCCTGATCCGCGGCCGGTTCGCGGTTTGTACGCGTCCGTTTGCAGGTGCTCTGGTTGGATCACCCCACCCGATGCGAGAAGTATTGCCCGGTTGATGGCGTTCCGTAGCTCGCGGATGTTGCCGGGCCACGTGTGGTTGTCCATCCAATCAACCGCCTCTTGCGACAGGACCATCCGCTCCGCGAAACCGGAATCCCTGCAGGCTTCGGCGATGAAGGTCCGCGCCAGGGAGGGTATCTCCTCGGCCCGTTCTCGTAGCGGCGGGATCACCAGCGAGATTCCATTGAGCCGATAGAAGAGGTCCTCGCGGAAGGTACCCGCTTCAACCTCGTGGTCGAGGTTTTGGTTGGTCGCCGCCACGAAGCGAACATCGATGCTCCGTGGCTTGAGCCCACCGACCCGCATGACCTGCCGGGTCTCCAACACACGCAGAAGCTTGGTCTGCATCGACAGCGGCATTTCGCCGACTTCGTCGAGGAACACGGTCCCGGTGTCGGCCGTCTCGATGAGGCCTGGCTTGGCCTGCACCGCGCCCGTGAACGCTCCTTTGTCGTAGCCAAACAGCTCGCTCTCAAACAACGCTTCGTTGAGCGCGGCGCAGTTGAGGCCGACAAACGGTGCGTCGGCGCGATGGCTGAGGTCGTGGATCGTGCGCGCCAAGACCTCTTTGCCAACGCCCGTTTCACCGAGGAGCAGCACGTTGATCTGGCTGCCCGCGATGCGGCGCGCCAGCCCATACACGCGCTTCATGGCTTCGCTTTGGTCGACCTCAGACGGGGAGGTCGTCGCCTGCGCAGGGCTGCGCGAGCCCGGGCGCGAAAACAGTGGCTGTACGATGATCACCGACGAGCCGAGCTCGATAGCGTCGCCAACGTTGATCATCTGCTTGCCTTTGGACGGCATCCGCTTGGAGCGAATGGTGATGCCGTTGGAGCTGCCCATGTCGGTGACGTACAGCTCGGGTCCGATGAACAGCTTGGCGTGCGTGCGTGACATCAGCGGGTCTTTGACCTGGATGTCTGCAGCCTCCGAGCGCCCGATGCTCACCTCGCCGCTGGCGGGCAGGCGATGCGCCGTGTGTTCGGTTTCACCGATCACGAGCAGCCGATAGCCACGCGCGAGCGTTGTCCCCGCGTCGCCCGGCGTGAGCGTCGTTCGTTCGAGTTTGCCGTCTGCGGATTGGGGCAATTCCGACCGTCCTGCTCCGCCTCGAACCATACCGAGGCGGGGTAACGCTACAGATACCACGTCGAACATGCAGTCGCGCGGGCCGGGAGCACAGGGCGGTCGGCTTGTTGTGTGGTTATCGGACACCCCCGCTAGAGGCCAAGGAAGCCGATAGCGATGAACGCGACCGCGGTGATCATGCCGATGATGCCCAGTGTTCCTTGGTACGGCGCGAGCTTGGCGACGACTTGGTCCATCTTGGCGACCGCCTGGGGCTGCTTCACGAAGGTCTTGAGCGTGCCAACACCGAAGAGCATTCCAAGTGCGAACATCATGACCGAAACGGCCGAGCCGACGATGTAGCCGACGGGGTTCGTGGTCAGGTACCCGATGCCCAGGATGACCCAGAAGACGATGTTGTAGATGCCGTAGATCGCCATGCCCGCGCCGAGCCACCCTTGGTACGGAGCGACCTTGCCAAGCAGCTCTTTGGCCGACGGCTTGCGTGCGATGATGAGATTGCCAGCTCCGAGAGCCCCGAGGATGAAGAGAGGAATTGCGATGCCCATGATGTTCGTTTCTCCGTGTTCGTTGCGCGTGTGACGGGACAGCCCCGTTGAGGGTGGCCGGCGGTTGCCGACCTCCCCCGACCTAAGAGCAAACACGGTGCCGATGGGTAAAACCGAACAGATCGGCGTAGTTGGAGATCTGAACGTTGCTGCCCAACTCGGGACTTGCCCAAGTTGGGATCGCGGTCGCCCGAGTTGAGCAAGCGCTCGCCCAAGTGGTGCGCGCGGGATGGCCACGGGCGGCCGAGGTCCGGGCGGTTGTGCTCAGTCCACGCACGCCGGGGGCGTTGGCTCGCCGCAGACACCGACGTCGGGCTGGACGGTGCAGCCGACGCATGGCCCGGCGCCGTCGCACGCGTCTGGGGCTTCCGGGTCACAAAGAGCGTGGCACACGGGCTTGGTGAGGCCGTCCACGCTCAGGCACGCCGCCCCCGCTCCGCACGCGCCGTTTCCTTGGGCGCACGGCTCGCCGAGTGGCAGGGTCGGGCCCTCGGGGAAGCAGAACGTCCGCGAAATCGTCCTCGACTCTTCGACGCCGCAGAAGAACCCCTGCGGGCATTCGTCGGCGTACAGATCGCAGTCATACGTGCACGTCGACACAAAACCGTCGTAGCAAAACAACGGGTCGTCGGAGCACGCGACTTCCTCGGGCAGCTCGCACGGGCCGTTCGCCTCTTGAATGTGCAAGACGGAGATCCGCTCGCCGTCGAGCTCCTCCGGGCAGACCTCGCCGGTGACCTCGAGGAACACGTGCTCGCAGTAGATGAGGTCCGGGCCCCCAAACGTGTCGGCGGACCACGCGACGTCCTGGCCACAAGGTGTGAAGCTGTTGCCGAAGACGGCGGTGTCGAACCGACCGCGCCACGTTCCGGAAACGCACTCCGTCTCGGGCGCGCCGGTCGAATCGTCGGCGCCAGTCGAGCCGACGCCCCCAGTCGAGCCGTCGCCGACCCCCGAATCCTCGGTCCGGCCGGTCGAGGATGGGTCGGAGGTGCCCTCGTTGGAGCCGGAGGCCGCTCCCGACGACGTCTGCCCACCTTCGCCCGCCCCGTCGCCGCCCCCCGAAGGGCCGCACGCCACCGCTACCGCCAACAGCAACAAATCGAATTTCACGGGTCGAAAGACGCGCGAGCCGCTGTCTCGATCCCCGGGCGGGTTTGACCCTGACTCAGGAGCTCGGCCCGGATAAACTTTCATGGACTGTCGTTAGCACAGTACCTGGGCGCCACCAATCACCCCGGTCTCTAACTACAGGGCGGTAAAGAACAGGTTTTCTGAGGGACCCGTTCGAAGAGCGGGAAGTGTTGGCTGAAGTGGCGCACGGCTCGGCCCCGGCGTTGACGCCCGCGGCCGCCGAGCCCACCCCATCAGCGCCGTCGCAGCGCAGTGTTGGCCAAATGCGCGGCGCCTGGGCGGCGTCGCGCATCCTGCATGCCGACGTCCTGCCCGGCGTCGGGTGTCGCCGCGGGCGATCGGGCATCGAAAAAACATCTCGCGGAGCGTCGTCACTTCGCCGCCGGGCCGCACTCCCCTGATGCGGGCCGAGGCGAGCTCGGACCCCACACTTCGAACGAATCACCACACGCACCCGAAAGCGATACGATCATGAATACCCTCTGCAAAGACGTCAGCGACCGCAAGACCTATACCTTCACCGTCACGATCCGTGAATTCGGCGGCAAGGTGGTGGGTGAGTGGTCTAATACTGCGCCCTTCGAGCCCAACTACGCCCACATCGCACTCTTCCTCGGCAACGAGCAGGTCGAGCGGCACAGCCTCGGCAAGGCCAGTGGCGCCCACACCTTCAACCGCAGCTTTGGCGCCGGTTACCGCCTGGCGATCACGGGGCACAACTTTTCTGGCGCGGACGTCGAACTCGTGTCGACGGCCGTGACCGAGCACAGCACCAGCTCGCTGACAGCGAGCAAGACCTACGCCTTCAGCGTGTCGCTCTCGCAGGTCGAAGGTCAGGCCCAGCTCACCTGGGCCTCGGACGCCGTGTTTCGACCTCGCCAAAGCCGCGCCGAGGTCACCGAGAATGGCAATGTGGTGCGCGACCCCTGGATCGAGGCGGCCAGCGGCAATCAGACGACCGACCTGCGGTGGGGGGTCGACCTGGCGGCCGCGTACACGGCTGAGGATTACAGCGGCAAGCGCATCGACATCGCCCGCACCCCGACCACCAAGGGCAGCTGAGCTCTGAGTGCACCACTACACAGTGACATGGCGTCGACTATCAACACCGTGTCACTGTGGCCTCGCGCGCGACCATCGCTGACGCCTCGACGATGACCCCCCTCGACACACAGACCGAATCGCCCCGTCTACGGGAAGCGACGCAGGTCTCGACCGCACCCGAACTCGACTTCGAGGACAGGCGTCTGTTCGCGTCGGTCCACGGGCGACTGTTCGGCAGCGACATCATTTTTCAAATCGCACGCTATCGGATCGTCCGGCGACTGGGCGCGGGCGCCATGGGCGTCGTGTACCTGGCCCGAGACGAGGACCTCGATCGCCCGGTGGCGATCAAGCTGGTCCACGCCCACCTCGCGGGCCCCGACTTCGCCGATCGCCTGCGCCGAGAGGCCCGCGCTCTAGCTCGGCTGGCCCACCCCAGCGCGGTGCACGTCTACGAGGTCAGCGAGTTCGAGGGCCAGGTCTTCTTGGCCATGGAGTACGTCGAGGGGCAGAGCCTGCGGGCGTGGGCCCCCGCGGCGCGGACTTCGTGGCGGCAGATCCTCGACGCCTACCTGCAGGCGGGCCGCGGGCTCGCGGCCGCCCACGGCGTCGGCCTCACCCACCGCGACTTCAAGCCCGACAACGTCTTGCGCCGAGAGGACGGGCGCGTGCTAGTGGTCGACTTCGGCCTCGCCAGCGTCGAGGGTGAGGCCCCAGGGGCGCTCGAGCAGACCGAGCCCGGGACCCAGAGCCTGCTCGACTCCATGTTCACGCAGGCGGGTGAGATCAGAGGCACCCCGGCCTATATGCCGGCGGAGCAATTCCTCGGTCGACCGGTCGACGCGCGCGCCGATCAGTTCGCGTTTTGCGTGGCGCTGTACGAGGGCCTGTGGGCCGATCGCCCCTTCCCCGAGGCGTCGATCCAGGCTCGACTCGACGCGATCATCGATGATGGACCGCGCCCTCCGGGCACGCTGGCCGGCGTGTCTCGAGCGGTCTGGACGGTGCTGCGCCGCGGCTTGGCCCACCAAGCGGAGGCCCGCTGGCCAAACATGGAGGCCCTGCTGGAGGCCCTCGAGGCCGCGGCGGGACGAAGCCGGCGTCGACGTCGGTGGGGCGCGGCCTCACTGTCCTTGGGCCTGACCGCCGCGTTGGGCGTCGGCGTCGGCGTGTTTGGGACCCGCCCCGAAGTCGCGCCCAGCTGTGAGGCCGACGCCGCCGGGGCCGTCGAGCGCAGCTGGGGTCCCCAGGCCCGCGTCCGGGTCGCGCGGGCGCTGGCCGCCACCGAGCTCGGGTTTGGGGAAACCAGCCGACGTACCGCGCTGAGCGCCCTCGATGCTTGGACCCAGCGCTGGCGCGAGGCTCGGGTCGAACTGTGCGAGCTCGGTCGCCTCGGCGCGCCCGAGGTCAGCCGGCGCCGCGCGTGCTTCGAGGCCCAAAGGGCCCAGTTCGCGGCGCTTGTGGAGGTCTTCGCTACCACTGACGCGAGCACCCTCCACGCCGTGGTCCCCGCGGTCTACGGGCTCCCCGATCCGCGGGCGTGCACGGACGAGGCCGTCGAGCTGCGACCCGGTCCGCCGCTGGCCCCCGCCACGAGCGAGGCCGCGGTGCGCACCCTGTCCGGCCAGCTCGCGCACGTCGAGGCTCTGGTCCGAAGCGCCCGCTACGCCGAGGCCAGGGCCGCCGTCGGCGAGCGGATGCCCGCAATCGTCGAGACCCACTACGAGCCCCTGCACGCCCAGGCCCTCGCGCTGCGAGGTCGCGCCGAGCTCAGCGAGGGCGCGCTCGAGGAGGGCTTCGCCAGCTTGCTGCTCGCGGCCGATCTCGCCGAGGGCGCCCACGACGATCAGACCTTGGCGTCGGCGTGGCGGTTCTTGGCCCTGTTCGCCATGCTCGAGGCCCGTGACCTCGAGCGCGGGCGGGAATGGCTGCGCCGCGCCGAGGCTTCGGCCAAGCGAGTGGGCGTCGATCCGGTGCGCTCGGGCGAGCTGGCGACGATCCGCGGCCACGGGCACCTGCTCGAGAACAACGGCGAGGCCGCCCAGCGCGAATTCGAGATGGCGGTCGCAGACCTCGAGGCGCGCGGCCGCCCGCTCCGAACGGTCGACGCCTTGGGCGGGCTGGGCGAGGCCCTCGTCCGCCAAGGTGAGCTCGAGGGGGCGCTCACCGTCTACGCCCGCGCCCAGGCCTCCGCGGCCGAGCACTTCGGCCGAAACCATCCCAACTACGGGGCCCGCACCTACGACCTCGGCGCGACCTTGCTCAGCCTCGGCAGGTCCGAGGGGGCCGAGGCCCAGCTGCGCGTCGCCGCCGAGGTCTGGGGCCGCAGCTACGCGCAGCCCCACCCCAACCTCGGCAACGCGCACATCTTGCTGACGAGCTTTGCGCTCGCCGACGATCGCATCGAGGAGGCCGCCCGCGAGGCCGAAGCCGCCACCGCTGTCTATCGCGCGACGCGGCCGGCAGGGCACGTCGACCTTGGCGACGCGGCCTCGGCCCGCGGCGCCGTCGCCTTCGCCCAAGGCCACTTCGCCCAAGCCCGCGCCGACCTCGACGAGACCATCGAGATCTACACCGCATCGCTGGGGACCGACGACCCCTACCTCGCCAAGGTCCGGGCCGACCGTGGCTGGTGCCTGATCGCCCTGGGCCAGCCTCTCGCCGCCATCGCTGACTTCATGGCCGCCGATGTGGTCCTACGCGCCGACCCAGACCTCGCCGCCATGCGCGAGTCGAGCCTCCTGGGACTTGCGTGGATCGAGCTGCGCGAGGGCCGGGCACAGCGAGCCCTGACATGGCTGGACGAGGCCGCCGTCGAGGGCCAGGCCAGTGAGGCATCCGCCGACTACCACCTGTGGCGAGGCCTCGCGCACCTCCAGCTCGAGCATCCGAAGCTCGCTAGGCAGCACCTGGGGCTCGCTCAGCCCGCCCTCGCCGAGGCCCGACGCATTCACGCGCTCGCGCCTCTGGAGTTCGACACCGAGGCGCTCGCGCGCATGACGGGCCCACAGCCGCCCCCGCTCTGATCCCCATCACATCCCCGATACCCGAAAGGCCAGACATGACTACATCCAGCAAAGTACACAGCGACGTCACAGTCATCACCGGATCCAACACGACCAAGTCTGCGACCTTCTCGATCGTCGACACCAACGTCAGCGCGCTGACTCACCTCGACGGCGTCAGCGCGACAGCCCCCACCCACATCAACTGCATCTGGATCGCCCGAGAGGGCAAAACACTCAAGGCGCAGTTCGACGTCGGCACCAACGCGACCAACATCAGCGGGGAGTGGGTCTATACCAAGGGAGGCGCAGATTACCGCGGCGACATGAGCATCAACGGCACCATCCTCGACTTCGACGTCACGGCGGCCATGGAAAACCAATCGGTTGCGTGCACGATCCAGTACACGCAGTCGCGCTCGAAGACTGTCAAGGTCACCGTGCGCCCCAAGTCGAGCTCGGGCGGCACGAGCTGGCCTACCTGAAGAGCCACGGCTCTTTGTGTCAGCGCGCGGTGACCCTCATCGTTGCGCACAACCCAGGCCGATGCACCAGTTCGCCCGCCTAGACGGCGGCGCGGATCTCGGCGGCCCAGCGCTCGAGCCCATCGAGGGTGCTCTCGATCAGTTGCGCCGACTGGCCCAGTTCGTGGATCGCCGTCTCCAAGAGCTTGCGGGCACGCTGAATCCGGCTGCGCATGGTCGAGTGGGGGACGCCGATCACGGCCGCGATCTCGGCGGCGTTGAGGCCCTCCCAATAGACCAGCTCTAGAACGATCTGGTGCTCCAGCGCGATCTGGCGCAGCCCTAAGAGCAAGATGCGCTGCTCCTGGGACTTCCAGCGCATCGTGCTCATGCCCGGGTCCAGGGCGCGGATCGAGCTCGACGCGGGATCGAACTTACTCTCGCGCGCGAGCTCGCGGACGTGAGCACGCAAGACGTTGTGGGCGATGCCAAACAGGTAGCTGCGAAAGCTCGTCTCGGTACGCAGACGGTCGCGGCCCTCGAGAAGGGCGACGAATGTCTGTTGCACGAGGTCGTCGACCCCCTGGCTCAGCTTGTTGCGGAAGAAGCGGCTGATCGCCTGGAAGTAGCGACCAAAGAGCAGCTCGCCGGCGGCGCCCTCACCGGCCCGCCACGCCACGACGAGCTCATGGTCGGTCCTCACGCCCGCAGCGTACCAACGCTGGTGCATCGACGCAGCCTCCGGCCCAAGCGCGCCTGCTTGTCCTGGCGTTCCGCGAAGGGGACGAGACGCCGTGACGGGTAGTGCTTCGCGAGGCGCTACCCCGACTTCTGCGCCTCGTCCGCCGTAAGCAGATGCAGGTTCCGGAATCCGGCGGGCGACTGGAGTCGCCGTCGGAGTCTGAGTCGGTCGGATCTCCGATCTCGCCGACATCGACCTTGGTTGCGGCTGAAGGCATCAGCTGCGAAAGTCCCGTCGACACGGTCATGAAAACACCCGGGAAACTGCAAAGAACGGCGCCGACATCCGACTCTTCCGTCGGCCGCCAGGGGTCGACAACTTCCCGAACGTGGATGGTGGATCTGCAGCCGCGTGCAGCCCTGGAGACTGTTGTCGCCGCATGGACCTCGGCGCAGGGCTTGGCGGGTCTGAGCAGCACACAGGCAGCGAGCGCAGCTGAATGGACTGGTGAGGACGAGGTCCACTTGTCCGAGAATTCGACGCCGCCTCAAGTCCAAGGTTGGATGATGACGAAGTCACCTCCGCGCCCCCACCTGCTTCGGCTGCGTACCTTCACCGAGCCTGTCGGGACACGAATCGAGGCGACGTGGGTGATGCACCCTCACACCAAACGCTGGTGGACGATCACCGCAGTCTTCTTGGTATTAACTGTGCTCATTGGCGCGTATACCTTTGGCAGCGTCGGGTGGGTGACTTTGCCTCTTCTCGTATTCTCGATGGTTGACTATCTGCGGCGTGGGTTCGCCACGATGCGGACGGACCGAGCCTCGATGCTCTCCATCGTTCATCCCGCACTCGCCCCGCACGAGCATCCGCCATTGCCGGCAGACCATGTCCCATTCCGGCGCCTTTCGCCTGCGTCGACAGATGGTGCCGACCGTCCGTAAGCAGAAACGCTTCGAACGCAATGCACGCGGGCCTCGGGATCGGTGTCATCCCAGGCGCAGTGCTTGCGAGTGCCGAAACGTCCACACTACGGGAGGAATGCGTGTGCGCTTCGAGACTTCATCAGTACTGACGTGGAGCGCCCCTTCACACTCAGTTGGCAGCACAGTGCCAAGTCGCGTGAATCGTTTGGGGAGCGAGACTTTGCGCGCTTGGTGACTGCGCTGCACGACGTCGAAGACGAAGACGTTCGATTGGGTCGCAGTGCTCGCTTTGTCTTGGAACTGATTGAAGAGGGCAAGAGCACGGAGCCGGATTGATGCGTTGCCTGGACCGGACGTCGGTGTCTCGCTCCAGGTTGCGCACCTACGCCGATTAGGCGGCTGACTCGGTCGCATGTTGGCCTGCACGCCACCGCCGGTGAGCGGACTCCAGCGCGGTCGCAACACACTCGCGCCATAGCGTGGGGCCGGCGAGGCCGTACCGCTCCCAATCGTCGTGGTCGACAGCGCCAGCCATCAACGCAGGCCGCATCTGACCAAGGGCAGCACGGACTGCGTCGTGTACCTGCGAGCCTCCACGGGCGCAGCACCAGTGCACCACCTCCCAGCCGTGGGCAGCGTGACGTGCTTCGTCCTCGACGATCTCGAGCAGCACCGCGCCAATTTCGGCCGGCACGCCCGGATGATCTGCGAGCCGCTGCGCTACGCGGGACGATGCCTCCTCAAGAACGCAACCATCGACGATCGTTTGAGCGGCGACGGAGGCGAGGGTCGGCGCGGTCCCAGCCATCGCGGCAGCGGGAAACTCAGCGGGACCTCGCCGCTGACCATCGATAGCCGCCGCGAGCCCGTAGCACAGCTGTCCGTGTCGCACCTCGTCCAGCGCATCGGCGTGTGCGGCCCTGATGAGTTCGGGTGGGGCGCCGAGCGCGAGCAGGTCGTTGGCGTGATGGGCGAACGCTGCGACGGACGCAACCTCCGTGGCGCCGTTGGCTCGCCACCCCACGGCGGCGTCGGGGGGAGCGTCGATGGCCGGGTGGTCCGCGACCCACGACGCGTCCCGATCGGACAGCCGCGTGCTATCCGGCGTATGGGCGACGCCAAGGCGGCGGAGCGCTCGGCCGCGGGTGTAGCCCCCACTGTTTGCCACACCCATCACCAGGCTGGCCAGCGGTGCCCACACGCCGACCAATGCGGTGAGAACCCCAAGTCGGTCCGGCGTGGTTCGCCGGACCAGGGAGACGATCGCCGACACTCCGACGACGAATCCGACGACGCAAGAGACCGCCCACAGCACGAACCCTGTTTCGGCCGGGACGAGCTCGGCCGCGCAGGCGCCTGAAGCGATGAACGGCGACGCGGCGAGCGTGAGCGCGACCAGCCCTCGCCGGCTAACCAAGGGGCGTCCCTCCGAGTCGGGGTCCCGGCTAAATGTGCGACGCGACCGCTTGAGCTCGGCCTCATACGCTTCGACGTCTGGTTCCATGCCTTGATGGTACCCGTCGCGAGCCAGCTTCGGGGAACGCCCCCGTCGATCTGGCTGGCGTTGTGCTGTTTGTCGGCAACATCTCGGACCGCCGGAGACACCACCACGGCATGAACGATAGCCCAGCCGGCTTCGCTAGCCTCACACACGTGCTCCCGTCTAGGCAGTCGTGGGTCTCCTCGCAGGACGCAATGCACACCATCTTATCGGGGAGGCACAGCACCGGATTACTCGGCCCCAAGCCCGGCCCGCAGTCACTCGTCTTGTCGCATGGCTCCGCGCACACTGAGTAGGAACCGCTCTCGGTGACCGACGGGCGCTTAGTTTGGAGAGAACAGGCTGCTGAAGCTCAGACTTTGGCCTGCGTCGAACGCCGACAATCTTCGACGACGTCGCGCTGGAGCCTTGGGTGACGCGGTGAACTCTCGCCCACAGCGTACCAACGCTGGTGCATCGACGCAGCCTCCGGCCCAAGCGCGCCTGCTTGTCCTGTCGCTCCGCGAAGGGGACGAGACGCCGTGACGGGTCGTGCTTCGCCAGGCGCTCCCCCGACTTCAGCGCCTCATCCGCTGTAAGCAGATGCACGGCGTCGGGTCGAACAGCTTCTGCTCCACGAGGAGACGCTTTTCTTCGATGAGGTACTTCATCAGCGGAGTCGACCTGCTGTAGTGCGTGAACTCGTTGCGGCGATGCGCGGTCAGCTGAGCCGGGGCGGCTGCGCCACGAGAGACGATTCGGGCTACGCCAACGTCAGCGAGCCGTCGGCGACGCGCGCGACGGTGTCTGCAGCCGCGAGCAGTCCCTCGTCGTGCGTGCTCGACAGCACGACATTCCCCCGCTCGGCCACCGCCTTGAGCACCCGAATCAGCCCAGCGCGCGACTGTGCATCGAGGCCGGTGGTCGGCTCGTCGAGCAGCAGTACCTCGAAGGGGCGAGCGGTGGCGATCAACAGCCCCGCCTTTTGCCGCTGGCCCTTGCTCATGCCGCGCGGGAACCGAGGCAGCAAGTCTTCACACCCAAGCGCTTCGACGAGCTCACCGGCCACCTCGAACGGCTCTTTGAGGCCGTGCAGTCGGGCCACGTAGGTCATCTGATCGGTCACCGTGAGGTCGTCGAACAACGCGGGCTGGTCGGGGGCAAACGAGACGAGGGCGCGGGCGTCACGGCTGCCCGACGCGTGCCCCTTGATGCGGACTTCGCCGCGGCTGGGGTGCTCGAGCCCCGCCAGCATGAGGAGCAGGGTCGTTTTGCCGGCTCCGTTTTCCCCTTCGAGCACGCAGTTGGAGCTCGGCAAGCTCCAGTCCTCGATCGTCAGGACGGTGCGGTCGCCGTAGGCTTTTTCCAGTCTTTCGATCTCGATCATTGAGGCGCCTTCTTCTCGAGCGGCCAAGTCACCACGATGATGGCGACAGCAGCCGGCGCCAGGAGGACGGTCGCCCAGCCGTGCCAGGTCTCGGCGGTTCGGTGCAGTACCCCGTGGAACAACGCGACGGTACCGACAAACGCCACCGCGGGGCCGAACATGGCGCGGGCCCACAGCAGCGGCCCAATCGCGCTTGGCCCGAGGACGTCGACGTACGCGCCAAGGTTGGGCGAGCCCAGCCGTGCCTGCAGTGCCGCGCCCAGGGCTCCGTAGCCGCACAAAACCAGCACGGAGAACACCTCGGGCGAGGTCGAACTCCATTGCCAGCCAACCGCGATAGCGGCCACCCCGAGCGTCAGGCCCACCATCGTGATGAGCTGGCCGCGCAGAACTGGCCCCGAGCCGCGCGGATAGTGGACGACAAACACGCTTTGGTCCGCGGTGGCCGCGAGCGCGCCCGAGAGCTCAAAAGCGAGGAAGCCTGCGCAGGCTGCAATCGCGAGCAGCACAAGTCCCTCTCGCGCATCGGCAAAGAACACGATCGCGGCCAGGGCCACGGTGACCGCGGCCAACCGAACCGCATGCCGAGTCGCGCTGTGCTGCATGCTCGCCATCTGACGCCACAGCGGCAGCGGCATCCACGAGCGAGCGAGCGTGAGCCGGCCGGGCAGGGGCCGATCGCCCGCGCGGCGGAGATCGAGCAGCACGCGCTGGAAGTCGAAGGTCTGCATCGCGGAGCGGATCGAATCCAAGGCGGTGGCGCGACGCCACAGCTGCTCAACGGGAGTCCAGCGCAGGGCGATGGCGGCGAGGACTCCGCTGACGGTCGTTGAAGCCGCGAGCGTGCCAATGCCTGCGGGGTCGGACAGCGATCCACCTGAGGCAACGACGCCGATCACGGCGAGCGGAGAGGCAGCGCCCGCGATGCCGAGGGCCAACCGCGGACCGCTCTCACCGTGAATGACGACCAGCCATAGGGCGCCTTGAAACACGATCGCCGCGACCGTGGTTGCGCAGACGGCCGACACGGCGGCGGCGTCTGAGACTCCGTCTGAGGCTCCGCCGTTGATAGCCAGGAGCACAGCCCCACCCACTGCCGCGAACACGGCGCCCGTCAACGCCTGACGCAGCAACCGTGGGAGCAGCACGCCGAGTCTGGACGCTGGGGAGCCGAGCTCATAGATGACGGCGGCACGCGATACCACGAGCGGTCCGCCTTGGACCCCCCACCATACGGCTGCCAGCGCGGTGCCGGCCACGACCACGTCGAGCCAGCGGGTGAACATCGGCGTGTTGCTCGGCAAGACCAACGCGAGGGCTTTGCCGTACACGGGCAGCACCAGCCAGGACAACGCGACGAGGTACAAGCTGTACAAGTCGTCGCGTAGCCGGGAGCCGGGCGTTACCACTGGCACGCGAGCGTAGCAGCCCCCTGGTCTGGCGGCCTACCTCGTCGCTGGGGAGATCCTTTCATCCCGCGGATCGACGCTGACCGACACCGATGAGCGGCTGCATCGCCTGCCCCTCGATGTCGCGTGTGAATGCGATGCCGACGTGGATGTCGTCGAGTCGCGCGTCGGTCAGGGCCGCCTTGACCTGTGCCTTGCTGAGTCCGAACGGGTCGTCCGCCGCATCGTCGAGCTCCCAATCAAACTGCACGAACACGCCCCCTGGAGCGAGCAGAGCCGCGAGTTGTCGAGCTGTACCCGGGTAATCGTCGACAAAAGCGCAGACAGAGGAGCAAACCACGACGTCGAACGGGGCGGTGAGCTCGCCCGCCTCCAGCGCGGCCTCGAGTGTTCGATCGATGGCGCGCACATTGGCCCAGCCCGATCGGTCAATCTTCTCGCGGAGCACGGCGATCATTTTTGGTGAGGCATCGAGCGCGACGACCTCGTTGCATGCGGGGGCGAGCGACTCCGTGAGCACGCCCGTGCCACAGCCAAAGTCCAGGACACGAAGGCCCGCCAGCGATCGGCCGCGCGCCGTCAACTGCGCGACCAGGGCGTCGAACGCGGCGGCCGCGTACACCCTCACGACCGCGTCGTCGTCCCAACCCGCTGCGTGTTCGTCCCAGTCCACGATGTGCAGAGTAGAGAACTTGCACAGGAGCGCAATCGGTCCGCTGCCGACTCTCAGGGTTGGGGAGCAGGGGCACCGAGGGGGCGCTCCGACTCGGGCGCTGCACGAAGAGGCTCGGCTGGCTCAGGGCTGAGCCAGCGATCGAGCACGACCGCCGCCGTCAGGTCACCGGTCACGTTCACGCCCGTCCTCGCCATGTCCAAGAGGCGGTCTACTCCGAGGAGCAACGCAATGCCCCCCGTGGGAATGCCAACGCCCTCCAGGACACCAGCGAGGATCACAATCCCGACACCCGGAGCTGCGGGCGCGCCGATGGACGCAGCGACGACGGTGACAACCAGCAGCGCTATTCCGCCGATGCCCACATCCACGCCGTACACCTGAATCAGGAACGCAGCGGCCACGCCCTGGTACAGCGCTGTGCCGTCCATGTTGATGGTCGCACCAAGGGGGATGACGAAGCGCGCCACCTCCGGCCGGACGCCCATCGCGTTCTCGGCCGTGCGCATGGACAGCGGCATGACCGCGGCGGAGCTCGACGTCGAAAATCCCAGCAGCTGAACGTCTCGTGCAGCGCGGAAGAACGCGAGCGGCGACCGCCGTGCAAAAACCGCGATCATCAGACCGTAGGCCGCGGCGAGCAGGAGCAGCCCCAACAGCACCGTGCCCATATACGCGGCGATGCCCGCCAAGGCGTCGAGTCCGAGGGTGGCGGTGAGTCGGATCGAGAGCCCAAAGACCGCCAGCGGAGCCAGCTTCATCGCCCACTCCACGACAGTCATGCAGACGCTCTGCATGGATTCCAGCAAGTCCAGCATCGGCCGCGCCTTGCTCTCGGGCATGACGACCAAGGCGATGCCCACGACAAATGCGAACAGCACGATCTCCAGCATCTGCCCGTTTGCCAGCGCTGCGAGCGGGTTCTCGGGGAGCAACGAGACGAGCATCTGAGGCGCTGCGCCCAGCGTGGGAAACGAACTCGCCCCCGCCTGCGGTGCTGCACCGCTCGGTACCAGTGATTCGGCAACGAACCGGCCAGGGCGGATGACAAACGCGACGGCCAGCCCGAGCGAGATCGCGATCACCGTCGTCGACGTGAAGTACAGACCCGCACGGATACCCAGCGCTCTCAACTTTTTCGTGTCGTCGTTCGCGGCGAGGCCGCCGATGATCGACGCAAAGACCAGGGGGACGACGATCATCTGGACCATCGCGAGGAAAAGGGTGCCGGGCAGGGCGGCCCACTCGACCAACACACTTGCGACCGAGCCTCGGACCCAGCCGAGCTCGGGGCCGAGGGTAAAGCCGATCAGGACGCCCAGACCAAACCCGAGGACGACCTTTCGCCAGAGCTTGCCTTCGACCAGGCTCTGGAGGGCTCCGACGAGGCGAGTCAGGGGCAGGGGGGTCAGTGGGATCGGGCGATGCGTCATGGCGCGACTTGTGGCGACCATTCCGGTGCGGGAACGATCGCTACGGCACACCCAGCGACGCTCGCGAGCCGAGCGCCCAAGCTTGGGTGGAAGATGCGCTCCGTCGCCGTCGCTCTTCGCGAGCCACACACGACCACAGGCGCGCCGACCCGCTTTGCTGCCGACAAGATGCGTTCCTCGGGGTGGCCAAACTCCAGGTCGAACCCGTCGTCAGGAAGGTCCGCCGCGGCACACCAGCGGGTGACGGCATTGCGGACGCTTTGCTCATAGGCGGCGCGCACGCCGGGCTCCAGGTTCACTGGGACAAACGCGGGCGCGAGGTCGGAGTGGTCGGGCGCGACGTGCAGCACCCGGACCGGGCGACCGATGCTCTCGGCGAGGGTTTGGGCAAAGCGCACGGCGGGGATCGAGTGTGGTTTCAGATCCGTGGCGACGAGGATGGGGCCGGCCGCAATGTCTCGACCCCGGACGTCGGGCGGAACAACGACGACAGGTGCGGGCAGCGATCTGAGGACGCGCCGCGCGACGCGGCCCAATCGCGACATCGAGCGTTGGCCTGTCCGAGCCGCTCGGCCGATGATGAGCCCGGACGCAGAGGTTTCAGCGCATGTTTGCTCGAGCATGGACGCGGTGTCGGCAGCGACGACGACGTCGAGTCCATCGAACTGTTCCCGAGCCTCTGCCTGCGCGAGCAGGGACTCCGCGGCCAGGTTGGCCAGGCCCACGACCTCGGCGACCGTCTTGATGCACCACCGCACCGCGAGCAGCTCTTCGGGGCGCTCCACGACGTGGGCAGCCCGCAGAACGTGCGCCGCGCCGTCCGCGGCCTCGTCCCGCAACCACGATCCGAAAGCAATTGCGCCTCCGCTACGGTCGTTCAGCCCCAGTCCGACGGTCCACTTCACACCTTTTGTCTACTGTCGGAGCCGGTCGGGCCATCGCGCAAATTCTGCGCGATGGGCCGAGACGGGCGTCGCCACGAACTCACCCCGTGACACAATCCCAGGCGCAGGGCCTGTCGACGCCCGAGGCGGCCCGCAAGCTAGAGGCGTTTGGCCCCAACGATATCGACCGCGCCGCTCCCCCCACCGCAGGGGCAATAGCGCTCGGACAGATCGCCAGCCCGCTCGTGTTGGTTCTGCTCGGGGCCGTCGTGGTTTCGGCACTGGTGGGCGAATACGTCGACGCGTTGGCGATCACGTCGATCGTTGCCCTCAACGCGATCGTCGGGTTTGTGCAGGAATTCCGAGCGGAGCGCGCAGCGGCTGCCCTTGGCGATCTCACGGCGAGACGGGCGCGCGTTGTCCGCGACGGCCAGGTTGTGCTCGTTGCGGCTCGCGAACTGGTGCCGGGTGACCTGCTCGTCTTGGAGTCTGGCGACGTCGTGGGAGCGGACGCACGCCTCGTCGAAGCCTCCGGGCTGACCACGACGGAGGCGATGCTGACGGGAGAGAGCACGCCGACCAAGAAATCCGTGAGTCCCGATGCGGGAGACCCATCGCAGCCTCGGTCGGCCCGGGTGTTCATGGGGACGGAGGTCACCGCGGGAACTGGGCGAGCCCGAGTCGAACAAACGGGGGCCAAGACCGAGATGGGGGGCATCGCCGCCATGCTGGCCGAGGCCCACGACAGCTCGACTCCGCTTCAAGACCGTATGGCCGCGCTGGGACGGGTCATCGTTGCGGCCTGCGTCGGGTGCGTTGGACTGGTCGCGCTGTTTGGTGCGATCGGCGGTACCGGTTGGTTCGAGCTGTTGATGACGTCGACGTCGCTGGCGGTCGCTGCGATCCCAGAGGGACTCCCCGTGGTCGTGACCATCGCTCTGGCGGTTGGGGTGCGGCGCATGACGACGCGCAGTGTCTTGGTGCGGCGGTTGGCGTCCGTCGAAACCCTGGGCTGCGCGACGGTGATCTGCACCGACAAGACGGGCACGCTCACCCGAGGCGTCATGGAGGTGCGCGAGGTGTGGGGCGCGCCGCGGGACGAGCTGCTGTCGATCGCCGCCGCCGCGTGTGACCCAGGGCTGACCGCGGACGACGTCGCGGGCGATCCGACCGAGATGGCGATCCTTCGTGCGGCCCCAGCCGACGGCCAACACTGTCGTGCCGCTGCGGTTTCCGTCGAGCCGTTCGACCCGCGGACGCGCCGCATGATCGTGCAGCGTAACGACGGCCAAGCGTACGTCAAAGGCGCGGTAGAGGTGATCTCCGCCTTGACGCCCGACCCTCCCGAGGGCCTCGAGCAAGCCCACGAAGCGTTCGCCAAGCGCGGCCTTCGTGTGCTTGCGATAGCTCAAGGAGACCCGGAAGCACCGCGCTTCGTTGGGCTCGTGGGGATGGCCGACCCGCCGCGTGAAGACGCAAAACTCGCTATCGCCCAGGCGCACCGCGCGGGCGTTCGCGTGGTGATGATCACCGGCGACCACCCCGACACCGCGCACGCGATCGCGGCCGAGCTCGGGCTGGTGCAGGCGGGGCAGGATGTCGAAACCGCCGTGGTCGCGCGGGCGACGGCTGCCGACAAGCTCGCCATCGTTCAGAAGCTGCGCGACGGCGGCGAAGTCGTCGCCATGACGGGTGATGGGGTCAACGATGCGCCCGCGATCCGGGCCGCCGATATCGGGATCGCGATGGGTAAGACAGCCACCGAGGTCACGCGGGAGGCGTCGGACATGATCCTCACCCAGGACAACCTGGGTGGCCTCATCCACGCGATCCGCGAGGGGCGGGTGATCTTTGCCAACATCCGCAAGACCGCGATCTACCTCCTGGGCGGCAATGCGGCGGAGCTCTTGTTTGTGCTTGCAGCGGTCACCGTCGGGCTTCCGCTTCCACTTCTGCCGCTGCAGCTGCTGTGGCTCAACCTGCTGGGAGAGCCGCTGCCGGGCATTGCGCTGGCACTGGACCCTCCGTCGGGCGATGTCCTCGAGGAGCAACCGCGCAAGCGTCGTGAGTCCATCCTTCGGCCGGTCGACTGGAGCGAGATCGCGGTCGTTGCTGTGTTCCACGCCGCTATCGTCCTGGGCGTGTACAGCTGGGCGCTTCGCGTCCATGACCTGGGCACGGCGCGGACGCTCGCGTTTTGTGCGCTCGTCTTCGGCATCGTGCTTCGTGCGCTCGCGGGGCGAAGCCCGACAAAGACGTTCTTTGAGCAGGGGGCGACCTCAAATCTCAAGCTGTCGCTCGTGGTAGCGGCGTCCGTCGGGCTTCAGCTGTTGATCGTCTACGTGCCGGTTGCGCAGCGACTGTTCGATCTCACGCCGCTGTCCTTGCCGCTGCTCATGCTTGCGTTTGGTCTCGGGCTCATCCCCGTGACCGGGCGCGAGCTGGTGAAGCTCGCCAGGCGCCTTCGGTCAGGCCTGGGGGACGCCGCCACAACGGGTGCGTGAAACTTGGAGCGTGGAGGCGCAGATCTTGCGCTCGCGAGCCGGGCGGGGACCAACACGCAGCGGTCATGAAGTGGCTCGCAGCGACAAACTTGCTCGCAGACAGTCAGGGCACGCTCGAGTTGGCGTCGTGGTTTCGGAGCCACTCGCCGGGCGCGGAGTCGGCGGACTTCGCCGTCATGGCCGTTGCCGCCGATGCGTTTGTGCCCTCGATTCCCTCGGAGCGTGAGCCCTACGTGGCGAAGCTGACCGCCGTTCTCAACGAGAACGTGGTGGCGGCGGTCGGGTCCGACGTCTTTGGGCACCTCGAAGTTCGTGTCGCGGGCGCTCCTTCTGCGACCTTGTCGGACGCCGCCGACGAGATGGGATCGACGCTGCTACTGGGTCGACGGGCGACCAAGCACAGTCACAGCTTTGTGCGCCTTGGGGCGGTTGCACGTCGTGCAATACGGCGCTTGGCCGGACCGCTGATGATCGTGCCCGCGGACTGGCAAGGCGAGACGGCGGGAAGCGGCCCGGTCGTGGTGGCGGTGGATCCGTCAAAGCCATCGTTGACGGCACTCGAGTTTGGCGGTCGGCTGGCGAAAGCGGCGGGGCGTGAGCTGTTGCTTGCGCACGTGCTGCCAGGCATCGAGGAGTTGGGCGTTGCGTACCTGCCCGCCGCACGCTCCGTCGTTCTTCGCCGCGACCAAGCGCAGGCCGCGATCGACGCCTTCCATGGGTTTGTTCGCGAGCACGACCTCGGCGACATCCCCACGCGGGTTGTCTCTGGGCCTACGATCGACGCGGTGCTCGAGCTGGCCAGTGAGATCGACGCGTTTGCCATCGCATGTGGTTCACGTGGGCTCTCGCTGTCTGAGCGGATTGTCTCGGCCAGTGTCGGGAGCGAGCTGGCCGCACTGGCAACCGTGCCAGTGGCGATCATCCCTCCCGATTCAGCGCAACGCGGACGCGACTGACGCAACTTGCGTCGGTACGACGACGGGCGGCGCAGCTCTTGCCGGTCAGGGAGCACCGAATAGTCGTAGATCTGGAACATGGGACTGCGCCCCGACCACTGGAAATCCCTGTCCACCCGACCCCGAGCATCGCGGGGCCCCAAGCCGAGCAAAGCGCCGTCGTCGCTGCGCTTGCTGGTGCCGATCGACTTTACCCGAGAGTCGGAGGAAGCCCTCGACCGCGCGATCGCCATATCAGAGTCGTTCGGTGTGACTGGCATCCACGCGGTTCATGTGCGGACCCCGGGTCGAGCGGAGCCGACACAGGAGCAGCTTGCGGTCGTGCGTGAGAGGCTTGAAAGTCGGTCTCACGCGCGCCCCGAGTGGGTTGTCCAGAGCCACGAGGCCCCGACGGTTCTCGAGGGAATCCTGGCCGCAGCGGAGGCCATCGACGCACAGCTGATCATCGTGGGCACCCGCGGGGGGCAGATCATGGCCGCCGGAATCGCCGAGCGGTTGATCCATCGAACCGAGCGCGACGTCCTTGTGTTGAGCCACGCCTCAGATCTCCGCTGGCCAGGCAAGCCGACACGCATCTTGGTGCCCGTTGATTTCTCGGCCAACGCGCAACGCGCCGCGCGGGCCGCCCGGCGCTGGGCGGGCACCAATACGGTCGCAATGCTCCACGTGGTCAACCAGGGAGCGCTCAATCAGACGGGGGCGGCTTCCGCGGGGCGTATGCGCAGCCGCGTCGCCGATTGGGCCGAGGGCCTCGCAGACGAAGTTGCAGCAGCGGAGGGCGATCCATCGCACGTCGTTGCCGACGAGGTCGCCTCGGGTGAGGTCGGTTTGGTTGTCATCGGAGCCAGTGGCGCCCGGGACGTGGGGACGAAGGTGAGAGGCGGCATGCCTGAGCGCCTTATCCAGACCGCGCGGGCGCCTGTTCTCGTCGTGCACTGAGCGGCGCCTTCGAGCCCGCCCCCGCGCGCAGGATTTGCGCGGCCGAGCAACGCGCGGTGAGGCACTGCAAGATCATGTTCAAGCGGATCTTGGTCGGACTGGACGGTTCACCGCGCGAGCCCGGCGTGCTGCAGCAGGCGGTCGAGTTTGCCGAGCGATTCGGCGGTGAGCTTCATCTGTGTCGCGCGATGCAGGTGCCGCTGAGCATCCCTGCGCTGGCCTGGAGCCTCAAGGGCGAGGACTTCGAGGCCTTCCTCATCGAGCACGGACTCAACGAGCTGAAGCACTGCGCGAGCACCATCCCGAAGGGGATCGTCACGCACCGTTGGTGCAAGCTCGGGCCCCCCGCGGAGGTCTTGTGCGATTTGGCCAGCGAGAACGGAGCAGATCTCATCGTGGTGGGCACAAATGGGCATGACCGCGTCGATCAGTTCTTGGGTACGACTGCGGCCAAAATCGCCAACCGTGCCCCCTGCAGCGTGACGGTCGTCCGCGAGCGAAACCAGGCCTAGTTGGCCCGCTGGACCCGATCGTCGAGTCCCGCGGGGGCCGACCCGCGGGGGGGCTCGTACAATGCCAGCGGCATGCGGCACCTGCATCGCGCTCTGGCATCCTTGGTCACGCTATCGGCCTGCCGACCTGCGGCTCCGCAGCCGCCACCTGCCCCCGCCGCGATCTCGGTGCCGGTTGCCGACACGGGGGCCCTCATGCGCGGGCACTTTAGCGATGCCGCCGGATTGAAGCTCGCGGCGGTGTCTGGCGACGTCGTATCGGTCAACACGATCGCGGAGTCGATCTTGTCGCGGCATGCGGGGGACGACCCGCGATACCACCCCCTCGAGGCCGCCGCGAAGGAGGCCGCCGGAGCCCGCGATCTGCCCGGAGCCTCGCTCGCTGTCGCGCGACTGCTGTCCCACTGCGGGGAGTGTCATCGCAACGAGGGCATCACACTCGAGCTGACCGAGCACCCACCGCCGACCCCGCAGACTCCGCTCGTCCTGCACTACGCGCACGCGGTGGACCGGATGTGGGAGGGGCTCGTTGTCCCGTCGCCGAGCGCATGGGAGCGTGGCGCCGAGCGTTTTGGCGCCGCCCTGGTCTGCGGGGCTCCCGCGGGCGTGCCCGAGCATCACGCACTCCCTTCGCAGTACTGCAACAGCACCCTGGCGATATCGGGTGCGGTGCGGGTTGCGACGACCGCGGATGAAAGGGCGGTGGCCTATGCCGACGTCCTGAGCATGTGTGCGCACTGCCACGAGACGCTCGCGCCGACCGTCGGCCACCACTAAGAGCGCTCAACGAGCGCTCAGCGCTCGAGGGGCGGCACGATGGCCGTCGTGCACCCCGAGGACGCAGCTACGGCCGTCCCGACGCTCGAGATGAGGGCGCGGGGGGCAGCCCCGAGCATGCGCGAGCCGCAAATCACCAAAGGGGACCGCTCGGCCTGTGCAATGTCGATGAGGCGATCGACCGGATCGCCACTGGCGACGATGACGTCCGAGGCAAGCGCGTGCTGCTTCATCCAGATCTCCAGCGCCCGCCGGGCATCGAGCTGGCCGGCTTTTGCGGTCATCGCCTCCGCGAGCATCGGGATGTGCATGGTCGACTCCTGTCCGGTCGGCACGATGTGCACGACGGCAAGCTTGCGGCCAGTGGATGCTGCGAGGTGGCGGGCGAACGCGACCGCACCGTCGCTGTCTGCGTCGAGACTGCTCGCCAAGATGATCGGGCCGGAGCCGATGTCAGCGAGGCGGAGCTCAGGGGGCACGACCACGACAGGCCGCGGCAAGCGACGACAAAGGCGCCGCGCGACGCGGCCAAGCCGGACCAGGCGGCGCTCTGGGGTCGGCGCTCGCCGTCCGATGATGATCGCCTGTGCGTCGTGTTCGTCGGCATAGGTGGTCAATGCGTCCTCGGCGTCGGCGCCATCGAGGACCTTCGTCGAAGAGAACACCGAACCGGCCTCGGCACCCTTCACCGCCAGTGAGACCGCCATCTCGACCTGCCGCTCGAGCTCGAGGAGATCGCTCGAGTGTTCGAGGTTCAGGGCGCGGCGCTGCTCGAGCACAAACGCACCGTGGAACACATCGCGCTCGCGCTCACCCTCCGAGCGCTCGTAGAGCCAGCGCGCAAAGTGAAGCGCGCCAGTTCCCGACGCCCGCAGATCGATTCCCACAGTCCAGCTGGTCACGCTGATCTCATGCGCTTGCCCGCGCGCGGGGATCGAGCAGAAACTGCGTGCACCCGCTCACGAACCTGGTGCTGCCTCAGCTCGGCTCGATCACCGGCCCCGCACGGCGAGTGAGCTCGGCCTTGGCCCACGCGTTGATGACCTTCCAGTCGGCGCTGGAGTACTCACCCGACGATGTGTTTGTGATCTTGCGCGGGCACTTGGGCGTCTTGGCACGGAAGACCTTCTTGGCGACGACCTTGCGCGCGCGCACATCCCAGATCTCCGCCCGCGTGTCGCTCATCGTATGGGACAGCTCTTTGACGTAGTTGCTCTTGGACCGGTACGTGCCGCACTTTTTCTTGCGGCGGAGCGAGTCGTCTTGCGAGGTCTCCACCTTGCGCACGACGTAGCGGAGATCTTCGAGACCGCTGACGTCGCCGCCGTAGCACTTGCCGCCAAAGATCGCTGCCTGGGCGCCGTCGGCCAGCGGAGGCAGCTTGGACCCTGCATCGGGATCGATGGCTCCAGCGAGTTCGCGCGCCAGCGCATCGCGGACGCCGTACCACGACTCGGTGATCACCGAATCGACGGCTTTAGCGTTATAGCCGACCTTCTCCATCGTCTGAAGCGGGGCCTCGACGCCTGGGATACGGACTTCCAGCTGGAACGCGTACTCCCGGTCTCCGGACTTGCCCTTTGCGCACAAGCCCGTGAACTCGCCGCCGACAAACGTTGGCCCCGGAAAGGGCAGCTCCATGTGGGCCTCCGCGCTGCTGATTTTCCCGAGCTTACGTTTGGACAGCGATCGCTTGGCCTTCTTGTCGAGCGCGTGCTCTTGGGTCAGCACGTACTCCTGCTCGTCGATCTTGATGCGCGTGCCGACCGGGCCTGCGAAATGCCACGTGTCGAACGCGACGATCACGCCGCAGTGAATCGGATCTTTTGTGTGGGGGTCGCAGGCGAACCCGCGGCGGCCGCTCTTGTCTTTGAAGCGGAGCAGCGTTGGGGCAGGTCCCTCAGCGGCCTTGGCCTGCGCCTCGACGGGTTTTGCAGGGGCCTGCTCGTCGCTGGCGGGCCCCGGTTCACCGGAACTGCTGCTGGTTGCGTCGTCGCAGCCAGGTGCCGCTGCGATCACGAGCACGGGAAGGGCCAGGCGAAGCAGCACGGTATCGATGCCCATGCCCGCTAGGTGCCCGCCCGATGCCCGCCGGATCACGACGATTCGTCGGGGATGGGCGTCGTTCGATGCTAGCTGGGTGCAGGGGCCATGTCGCCTTGCACGGCCAGCCAGCCCTCTTCAACCCCGCGGACCACCGCGTCTCGAACCTGTGATGCGTCGTCGTACTGGCGGTGGTCCACCGGCCACAGCAGGTCCGCAAGAACCCGGCTGTCGACCTCGCGGACCCAGCTGCGCACGGCGGCCAGCCCCGCTCGTGAGTCCATCGCGGTATCGCGCGCCACGTCGCGACGCACGATTCTCAGTACTGCTTCCAACTCCATGATTGCCGATGACATGCTTGTGGACCCTGCATTGAGGTAAACGCGGCGGGCCGCTCATCGGATCACGCTATCCTCGCGGCGCATGCTCGCAGACACCGACCTGCTCGCGGCGTGGCGTGATGGCGACAAAGAGGCCGGCAAGGCCCTCTTCGCTCGGCACTACGAGGCCGTCGCGCGGTTCTTTCGGAACAAGGTCGGGGCTGAGGCGCCCGACTTGGTGCAGAAGACGTTCCTTGGCTGCGTGGAGTCGATGGACGGTTTCCGAGGCGACGGGAGCTTCCGCAGCTTCCTGTTTGCCGTGGCCTACCGGCAGCTGTGCAAGCACTACCGCGTGCGCTCCGCCCATGACGAGCGCTTCGACGTGGGCACGGTCAGCGCGTACGCGCTCGACCCGACCCCCAGTCGCGTGCTTGCTGAGCGGCAGGAGCAACGCCTGCTGCTCGAGGGGTTGCGGCGGATTCCTGTGGCGTTTCAGGTGGTGCTGGAGCTGCACTACTGGGAGGAGATGAGCGGCTCGGAGATCGCTGGCAGCCTCGAGATGGCTCTGGGCACCGTCAAGAGCCGCATTCGCAAAGGCCGGGAGCTGCTCGCCGAGGAGGTCACGGTGCTGGCGGGCTCGTCGGAGCCGCTCGACAGCACGCTGAGCAACCTCGACAAATGGGCAGCCGCCCTCCGCGACCAAGCCCTGGGCGCTCAGAAACCGTAGCCAGACAAGCAGCTACAAGTCTTTTTCGAGTTTGCTTAATCCGATCGGGGCCCTCGCAGTACTACCCCGGCGAGCCACACAGGCTCGCGGAGACGCTATGCCCCGGATTTTCCCATCGTCGACTTTGTTGCTGCTTGCTGCCTGCCCCCTTGTCGCGTGTCACGCGCAGCCCGAGGATAGCTTTGGGGGCGGTGATTCAAGCCCCGAGCGTCCCCCCGCCGCGGATGGCCTCGGTACGCCTGCGGGAGAGCCCATTGCCGCTGGGTTCGACGCGTGCCCAGGCGCACCCCAGATTGGGATCCTCCAAACGCCCGCAGGCGACTGTGAGCTCGGCGGGGCGCTTCCCGGCGGATGGGAGGCCCAGCGCTTGTTCGAGTCGGGCTCCCCCGGTCTGGTCGCCATTGCGGCCGACGTGCCCGACGGCTTGGCTGGATTCTGCGCGTACACGTGGACGGGATCCGGCACGGAGTCACTCGAGGCGCTGCACGACGCCGTAGACGGGTACGGCGGGATGTCGGCGTCCACGTTGGGGCCCGACTGCCGTGGTCAGGCGCCTCAGGGAGACGGGCTGGAGGCTGAGACGCTCAGCTTCGCGCTGCAGGACGCGTTCCGCGAGAACATTGGCTGGGTCGCGGGTCAGGCCCTCGTGGGCAGCACGGGCGCACGGTCTCCCGTTGCGGTTGGCATCCCCGATACCGTGTCGCAGATAGCCGCCGACAATCCAGCCATCGACCCCGTGAACCGGCACGGTGCGTTCATCGCGACGCTCATCGGAGACATCGTGTGTCCCGACGATCAGCCGGGATGCCCCATGTCCATCCATCACACCCTCGCGATGCCGATCGACGATTGGGCTGCAGGCCCCGATCCGCTCCGCGGAGGCGAGCACGGAACGCAGGGCGATCTTGCGATGGCTGTCTATCAGGTCGTGGCCGAGTGGCGGGAGCGACGGCTGGCGGATTCCGAGGCCGCGCCCCGTATGGTCGTCAACCTCAGCCTCGGTTTTCAGCGCCGATTGGATCAAACAAACTTCGACGGAAAAGGGCCGGCCAAGGCACTGCATGCGGCGCTGGAATACGCCTCGTGCAATGGCGTGGTGCTCGTTGCCGCAGCGGGGAACACCGAGGATGCGTCGTGCCCCCAGTTCGACGAGGGGCCGCTCGCACCCGCCTCTCGTGAGTCTCTGGCCGCGCCCACGCCCGCCGAGTGCGGGGCGCTCGGCGTGGTCCCGCTGGACGGCGCGAACTACCCCGTCTTTGGACCGCCCAGCGCGTACCGCCCCTTGGTTCACGGGGTCATCGGCGTGGACGAGTACGATCAGCCGCTCCCCAATACGCGCCCACATTCGCGCCCGCGCCTGGCTGCGCTTGGGTCCAACGCCATCGGTGGCACGACCGCGCCCTTCACCGACGTGCTCAGCGGTAGCTCGGCAGCCGCTGCCGTCGTCTCGGGAACAGCCGCGATGTTGTGGTCGTATCGGCCGGACCTACGCCCGGACGAGGTGATGCAGCTGCTGCATGACACGGGCTACGATTTGAACGCGACCGCAGATTTCGGCCTGGAGGGGCGCCCGCTGTCTGCGTCGCGCCGCGTGTCGGTTTGTGCCGCCGTCGCCGCCGCCTGCGACGATCCCGACCCTTCGGTGTGCCCCGCCCTGGACTGTCCAGCCCAAGCACCGCTCGCCGACGGCAATCTAGGCGACTTCTTCGGCGAGGTGGATCTGGTGGTCGACGACCCGGCCAACACCGTCGGCACGTTTGTGGGGGGTCCGGGGATTTCTCCGATTTGTGTGGCACCCGACTCCGACAACCTCAGCGACCCGCAGCCGCCTGTGCCGATCTGTGCCAACTGCAATCTTCAGGTCAAGGCCGCAGGCTCATCGGCGAGCGACGACACCCTCAACATGACCCTCGAGCAGGACTACCTCGATCGTGTGCAGTCGGTGACCCTGGCGGTCTCCGATGGCAGCGAGACGGTCGTGCACACGGTGGGTGCAGCCGCGGTCTCGAGCTTGAACACGCGGGCCAGTGACGTGACGCGGGTGAACCTCGCGACGCTGAGCGGGGCTCGATCGGCCTCGCTCACGTTCACGCTCGACGACGGTGTCCAACAGCGCCAGGTCATCCCGACCGAGCGAGACTAGCGAGCCCAGCGGCCATCATCGGGCGAGGCAGCGCTCGACCGCGGCGTCGGCTCGTGCCCGGTCTTCACCGAGCTCGCGCATGCGCTGCTCGGCGGGGATGCAGTACCGCGTCGCCGCTCGCAGCTCGGCTTGCAGGGCGCTTGCGTCGGACTGCAGGCCGTCGCTTCGCCAGATTCGCGCGGTGCGGTCGCTCGAGATCGACACGACGCGGTCGCGCTCGGCAGCAAGCCACAGGCCGACGACTGGACCGTCGTGGTCCCACTGCACGGCCGCACCATCGAGCCGGCCGGGTGCCCAGCCCCGCACACTGCCGTCGTCGGAGGCGGTAAAGACCCAGTCTCCATCATCGGAGAAGCACGCGTCCCACAGCGGCGCTGTGTGGCCCGACAGGGTGAACAGCAACGCGCCGCTGCGCGCGTCCCAAACGCGGGCGGTCGCGTCCTGCGATGCGGTGACAACCCGAAGACCGTCGGGGCTAAACGCGATGGAAGACACCGTGCCGCTGTGACCGCGCAGCACGACAGGGTCGCCGCCGTCGGTGTTGGGCCACAGCTTGGCGAGGCCGTCCTTGGAACTCGTCGCGGGCGCACCCGTGGCTGGGTTCAGCACCATGTCGACGATCTGATCGTCGTGGGCGTTTCGTGCAGAGCGCAGCGTGCCATCATCCGCCCCCCAGACCCGCAGGACTCCGTCGTGGCCAGCGGTAAACAGTCGGTCGCCCTCGCGGGCCCACTGCACGCGCGAGACGCCTGCAGCGATCGTCGTTCCTTCGGTCTCGCCGCGCAAGACATGCAGCGTCTCTCCGGTCGTCGCGTCTCGGATCGTTGCCGTGCCGTCCAGGGACGCAGTCGCCAGCTTCGTTCCGGCAGGGTCGAACGCAAGATCGAGGACGTCGCGCGCGTGGCTTGGCGCCGTGTGCACGGCTCGGGTTGCCGTGTCGAAATCGTGCACCCGCCCCCGACTCGATCCGGTGATGACAGAGCCTCCGTCGGGGGAGAACGCGATCGCGGTGATCGCATCCGTCTGGGCACCCGGTGGCTTCAAGACGCCGAGTGCAGCGCCGCTGTCGATGTTCCACAGTCGGGCGGTTCCATCGTGTGAGCCGGTCACCAAGCGTCCGCCGCTTGGGTCGATGGCGGCCGTCCAGACCGTCTCGGTGTGCCCGGCGAGCGTCCAGCGCGTGCGGGGTCGGTCGAGGTCCCAGACTCGCACGACACCATCGAAGCTCCCCGTGGCCAGCCAGCGTCCGTCGTTGTGCAGGGCCGCGCTCATCACCCGCATGCGATGCCCACGCAAGACCTCGGCGCTGCTCGGACCGCTCGTCGAATGCACACGCACCGTATTGTCCCAGCCCGTCGTCACCGCACTCGCGCCATCCGGCGAGAGCAGGCCCTTCCACACGACGCTCGTGTGTCCGCCGAGTACGGGCCCCGCCGTGCCATCGATCGTCCACAGCCGTGCGCTGGCGTCGACGGCGGTGGTCAGAATCTGCTCGTCGTGCACGTCGAAGCTCGTGACCGCGCCTTCGTGACGGGCAATGACCACCGAGGTCGGTTGAGCATCGGTTGCGTAGGTCCACCGACGCACGGTGCCGTCGTCTGCCGCGGTCAGCAGGTCGCCGCCGTCGGCGAAACGCACCGCATACGGGACGTTTGTGTGACCCTTGAGCGTGGCGACGAGGGCGCCATTGTCGGCGTTCCACACCCGCGTGTGGTGATCGTTGGAGGTCGTGGCCACGCGGGCGCCCGTGGGGTCGAACGTGGCGGCCGTAACCTGGGCGCCATCGCACGAGACCGCTGTCGAACTCTCGCCGTCGACCTGCCACAGTCGAGCGGTGCCGTCGTCGGACGCCGAGACCAAGCGTCGCCCCGCTGGGCCGAATGTGACGGTCCGAACGGGCCCTGTGTGCCCCCGCAGGTAGCGAGCGCTGCCCGGCTCGGCTTCGGTCGCCCACAACCCGATCGAGTGATCCTCCGAACCACTGGCGAGCATCTTCCCAGTGGGATCCAGGGCAAGCGCAGTGACGCTCTTGTCGTGCTTGATGACAACGCCCGCGGCCTCGCTGTTTTGCATCGACCAGCGGCGCACCGTCCCGTCCGCCGATGACGAGTACAGCATCGGATCGCTCGGCCCGAACACAAGGCCCGTCACCAGGTCGCGGTGATCGGTCAGCACGACGTGGCTTATCGCCTCGCCGAGCGTCACATTGGCCAGCGCTATCCAACGCGGGTCGTTGCGGACTTCGCCTTCGACGTCCCGCAAGACCGCGGCTGCGATCGTTGGGTCGTCCGTGACGTTTGGCGCGGCGCCAGACCCGTAGCGATCGACGACGCTCAGGCGCGCGGAGTCTCGTGCGCGTACAGCATCATCGGCCGCTCTCGCTGTGGCGGAGCTGCGCTCGATCTCGAGCAGACGCTCGGTCAACGTCGCCCAGTATGCCTGGCGCGCGCCCTCGTGGATGCCGTCGACCGCGAGCCAACCCAGACTCGCGAGTGCGGCGGCTACCGACAGACCCAGCGCTCCGAGTTTGAGCCGTCGACGGCGTCGCGCGACGGGGTCGTTGCTGAGCATCGCCAGCAGCGCCTGCATTGAGGGCCAACGCCCGCGTGGGTCCGCCGAGAGGCCACGGATCAGGGCGGTCCGTAGCCACGGGGGGACCTCAGATCCGGGCGGTGCGGCACGGACCGTGCCGGCCTCGATCGCGACGGCCAGGGCGGCCACCGTTTTTCCCGCGAATGGTCGCTCGGCGTAGAGCCCCTCATACAACGCAACGCAGAAGCTGAACTGGTCGGCGCGTTCATCGGTGGCCAGGCCTTGTAGCTGCTCGGGGGCCATGTAACCGGGGGTTCCGAGCACGGCGCCTGTTGCCGTCAGCGAGATCGCCGATGGCTCCGAATCGGGATCGGCGGCCGGGCGCGGGCTCTCGGGCTCGAGCTCGCCGTGCGAGTGCGCGAGTCCAAAGTCGGCCACGCGCACGCGCAGATCGTCACCGACGAGCACATTGTCGGGCTTGAAATCCCGATGAACGAGCCCAGCCTCGTGGGCCGCCGCCAGCCCCTGTCCGGCCTGGACGAAGCAAGACACTGTCTGCGCCCAGCCGCGGGGCTCGGCCTTGAGCCACTGTCGTAGATCTGCACCCGCGACAAACTCCATCGCGACGAAGATCTGCCCTTCGAACGTGCCGACCTCATGCACGGTCACCACGTTGGGATGGGACAGGCGGGCCATGGCTTGGGCCTCGCGCACGAGGCGGGCCGAGCCCTCCGACTCACCGTCGGCGGCGCCGCGCAAGAGCTTGACGGCCACTCGACGGTCGAGCTCCTCATCGTAGGCCATGTAGACGACGCCCATGCCGCCCTCGCCGATCCGACGCACGATCGTGAAACGACCAATCTTGATCGGCGCGGGGGCCTCGTCGAACAGCGCCGCCTCGATCATGGCGCGTTGCTGCCGATTGTCGATCCCGTCGCGCACATCGACGGGGTTTGGCATGAGGCCCGGTCTCTCGTCGGTCTCCATCGGCAGGCCCGGCGGCGGTGCTAGCATAGGCGACAATGAGGCGCGGCAGGTACGCTGGCGGAACGTGGGCGAAGTCGTCCATCGGCTCGGTGGTGGTGCTCGTTTCTCTGGCCGGATGTGTCGAACGCCCGAGCTCTGCGCGGTGCGAGGCGCTGGCCGATCACGTCGGAGCGCTTGTCGAGGCCAGCCAACAGGGTCGTGCCGCCCAGCTCGCTGCTGAGGCGGCGGGTCAAGGCCACCAAGCGTTGGTCAGCGAGTGCGAGACTCAGGGCACGCAGGCCGAGGTCGAGTGTGTCCTTGCGGCGGAGTCGCTGGACGCTCTGCGAAGCTGCGCCCCCCGCTGAAGGCCCGTCGACACTTTTTTCAGTTCAAGCGCCACTGACTTAATCCGATCGGGTCTTGGCGGTACCACCCCTTCGAGAGTCGGGCTGCGGAGCAATGCTCGCCGGCCACGGCTTCCCAATCCGAAAGGGAACAACCAATGCAGATCAACATTTTGGCCCGGCGCACGCTCGGGTTTACAACCTCCTGTGCTCTGGCGGGCACCGTCCTCTTCTCCCAACCCAGCGAGGCCCAAGCCGCACCCTGCGGCAGCTCAACCGCAACGGTCGCCGCCGATACATGGGACAAGTTTGGGGTCTACGCAATCGCAGCGGGCTGTGCTGTCGGGACCGCGGTCGCGCAGATGGACTTTTCGCAATGCTACGCGTCGGGGAAGACCTACTCCGCACTCGTGTCGTCGATGGTGACCTGGTGGAACCAGATGGCCGGCAACTCGTGGGCGAAGATCGGACCCCGGGCCCTCGAGGTCGACGGGAAAATACTCTCTGGCACGGTCGTGCTCGGCACCGAGCGAGTCTTCTGCACACCAGGGCCCGTCGATACCAGCGACATCAAGATTCGTGTCACCAAGGACGGGGGCAAAGCCAAGACCGACGTCGAGATCTGTAAGATGGCCAAGAACGGCTCGTCCACAGAGGAGTTCGACTACACGTGGGCCAAGGGCAAAGACAATATCGGTGACACAGAGTCGCGCACCGTCAAGAGCGCCAAGGACAAGATTCTCTGCGTGCGCTTGAACAACAAGTCCACCGCGAAGAAGTTCTCCTACAAGATTAGCGCGGTCAGGCGCTAGCGCGTTCGCGTTGGGGCCCGGTGGGGCCCCCGCTCGGTCCGTCGGCCGCGACGCCGTAGGCGAGTCGAAGCGTGGGGCGGCCGAGCAAGACGATGCAAACCGCGTGCATCGCCGACGCCGCAAAGAACATCGATGCGCCGAAGATCTCGAGCATGAAGAAGCTCGGCCACGGCACGGTGAGGTGGACGACAAATGCCGAGAGCGCGTCCCAGATGGCCAGGGCGTTCCACACGACGATCAGTGTCCACGCCAGCACGGTGCGTCCACGCCAGACCAAATAGGCGACGCCGAGCGCGGTGATTCCGATGAAGGCATCACCGAGCAGCGGGAGCATCCAGCCGATCGGAGGATCGCCCGCACCCGTGCCTCCGGCTCGGCTGATGTAGGCCAGGGTCATGGCGCGCCCCGAGAGCATGACGGTGAGAGCGAGCAGTAGGCGCCTCATACGGAGGGTTTTGGCTGCTCTTACCGATGGTATGTCGGTCGACATTTTACTTTTGTATTACAGTCGTCATATAAACGCAAGCCGTGGCGAGGTACGACGCAGAGCACAAGGCCCGAACCCGAGCCCATGTGCTGGAGACGGCCCGCGTCGTGTTTCGCCAGGGGGGCTTCGACGACGTGTCGATCGACCAGCTCATGAAGGCCGCGGGCCTGACTCGCGGGGCTTTCTATGCGCACTTCGACAGCAAGGAACACCTCGTCCGTGAGGTGCTCGGGATCGAGGCAGGTCTGACCCGCACGCTCGCTGCGCTGGCGACAGATGCACCCGCGCGGCCCGATGCATCCGAGCTGCTCGAGGCGTACCTGCACGACGATCCAGCCGGACGTGTTCAATGCCCCGTCGTGGCACATCCGATGGATGCCCTACGCGGGGGCACTGGTCGCTCCGAGGCGTATGCACAGCAGATAGGCGCGCTCACGGCCGCGCTCGAAGGCGCGGGTGTCGTCGGCGATGCAGGCGGCGAAGACGAAGCCGCATTGCTTGCTGCGTTGACGGTCGGTGCTGCGGTTTTGGGCACAGCGATGGGCGACGCCTCACTCGGCCGACGCATCGAGCGCGCAGCGTCCGCGGAGATTCGGCGTCGTCTCGCGCCGAGCTAGGGACACCCCCCTAGTCTGCCGAGAACACGTCGCAGTAGAGCAGGTTCCACGACTCCGTGCCCGTCATCGAGTACTGATACTTGGGCGCGGTGTAGCCGGACGCTACGAAGTTCAGCTGATGCACGCCCGCCTGAAGGTTCTCGTTCACGATGACCTTTCCGGCCGCGACGTTCTCGCCGTACACCACCTCGCGTACCTTCATCGTCTGCGCGGTCTTGAGGTGCACACCGCACGAGACCACGCGACTGATGTTGGGCTTGGTCACGAGAACCAGGATCGCCTTTCCAATCTGGTTGTGAAAGCTGGCGTAGCCCGT
>Ga0316189_10000440_pt1 | contig 41179 bp, 26 predicted proteins | sample LowCovwburrow_MG_FD_204930 | JGI IMG/M metagenome (GOLD analysis project Ga0316189, IMG submission 204930) | Coastal sediment microbial communities from Maine, United States - Lowes Cove worm burrow | ecosystem: Environmental > Aquatic > Marine > Coastal > Sediment | place: USA: Maine...
CGACGGCTGCACCAACGCCTGCGCCTACGCCTTCTGCGGCGACGGGGTCGTCCTCGAGGGCAAGGAAGAGTGCGACGACGCCAACGACGACGCCTGCCTGAGCACCTGTCTCGCCGCGAGCTGCGGCGACGGGGTTCTCTACGAGGGCATGGAGGAGTGCGACGACGCCAACCTCGACCCCGATGACGGCTGCAATGCCGCCTGCCTCCTCGACCGAGAGGTCTTCGTGACCAAGGAGCTCACTGACGCCGGCGAGTTGATGGGGATCGACGGCGCGGACGCGCTCTGCCAGGCGGAGGCGGAGCTCCATGACCTCGCCGCACCTGCTCGCTTCCGCGCCTGGCTTTCGGACTCAACCGGCTCAACGACCGATGCCTCAGGCCTGTGCGGGGACAAGACCGAGGACCCCGGCGAGGAGTGTGACCTCGGCGACCCAATGAACGGCCAGGGAAGCTACGGCGGCTGCAACGACGACTGCACCTCCAGCCGCACTGTGGCGACGGGAAGCACCAGTCCCTCCACGAAGAGTGTGATCCGAGCGATCCGCTCTTCGCAGAGGCTGCGGTGTGCACGGACGCCTGCACCTGGAAGGGTGTCATCGTCTTTCTCACGTCGGAGAGCATCAATGGCGACCTCGGCGGCGTCGACGGGGCAAACGCCATATGCAGGAGCCTGGCCAAGGAAGCTGGGCTACAGAAGTGGGAACAGTACAACGCAGCATGGCTCATGCGTCGGCGCGAGCACAGCGGCAAGCCGCGTCCCCCTGGTGGAGCGTCCCTACTACCGCCTGGACGGCCTGAAGATCGCCGAGAACTCCCGGGAGCTGCTCAACTCCAAGCTCAGCGAACACAAGGTGCGAGAGGCCGACAGTCGCTCTGTCTCTTCTTTCAGCGAGGCTCTCTGCCGCGGGCAGCCGCGAGTCGCTCCGTCTCTTCTTGGAGGGCGTAGCGGCGCTGCAGGGCCGCTCGATCACCGGGACGTTGGCGCAGGCGCGAGGCGAGGCCCTGGGCTTGGCTGAGGGCCTCGGCGTCGCCAGCAGCGGCTGCGTCAATGAGCTGACCGAGGAGCGCCTCTTCGAGGAGGCCGAGCTCGGCGGGGTCGTCGATGACCTCGCTGTCGAGGGCGCGGGTGAGAACGCGGCGGATCTCTTCGCGGCGCGGACGCTGGCTGGCCCCGAGAGCGCGGGCGAGGAGGAGATGTGCGTTGGCGTGGGCGGGGACGGCCTGGACCAAGAGGCGGGCGTAGTGGATCGCGAGCGCCGGGTACCCAGCGACGAGGGCCGCCCCGACCTGAGCCTCGAGAACTGGGGCGACCGCGGAGGACGGCGGATCGCTGCGGGTGATGGCGAGCTCTAGACCTGCCGCCGGGTCCACGGCGACGAGGGCCGAGACGAGCGCGGCCCAGCGCGTCGGCGCCTCGGGGAGGAGTTCTCCGAGCTCGGCGGCCGTATCAACCTGACCTAGGAGATAGGTGACAAGGGCGGGGCTCGGCGCTCCGTCGAGCGTCGCGAGGGCGCGACGCATGGACGCGGTCGCCAGGCCCTGCTCGCCGAGCCGCTCCTCGGCGGCGGCCCGCAGGAGCCAGCTCTCGCTCTCCCCCGGGCGCAGGGAGGTGGCGACGGTCGCGTGGTGGCGGGCGAGCTCGGGGTCTACGCCGCGCTCCAGCGACCGCCTGGCCAAGGTCCGGTGGAGGTGGGCGTCGAGGGGCCGGGCGCGGAGGTCCGAGAGGTCGCTGTGGCTCGCCCGCTTGGACCAGGTGTTCGGGGCGACGACGACGGCGAGCGGGAGGGCGAGGAGCAAAAGGAGCAGACCAACCGCGGTCGCGCGCGGCGACCCGACGCGGCGGCCTCGACCGGCGAGCGCCCCGGCGAGCGCGACGGTCGGCGCGGCGACGCCGAGGAACTCGAGGCTGAAGTCTCCGAGGCTGTGGAGGGCGACCGCGGCGACGCCGAGGAGGGCGATGGCGCGGGCGGCCCCGTCGCTGCGGACGCGGACCCGACGGAGCGCGTCGACAAACGCGATGGCGAGGCCCACACCGATCGCGACGCCCGCCCAGCCCCACTCGACCCAGAGGGCCGCGGGCGCCGACTCCAGGTGGGTGTGGATGACCTCGCCAGGCGTGCCGTCGACCGCGGGGAAGAGGTCGATGAAGGCGCCACGACCGACGCCGACGAGCGGCGCGAGCTGGTGAAGCTGGAGCGCGTCCGCGGCGATCCGCAGCTTGTCGGCGATGCCCTGGCCGGGGTTGGCCAGGGTCCTCATCTCCGCCCAAGCTCCGGCCTGGGCGACCATCACCGCCGCCGCCACGACCGCGGCGAGGGCCGCGACCCGCGGCCACCAGCGGACCCGCCCCCTCCGGCTCCGATCACCGCCGCCAGCATGCCTGGAGAACGCGGCGATCGCGAGGGCGATCGGAGCCACGAGCGCGAGCGCCAGGAGGGCCCCGCGGGAGAGCGAGAGGAGGAGCGCCGCGCCGACCACGAGGACGCAGGACCAGAGGAGCATCCGAGTCTCTGGCGACGAGGCATCACGGGCCTCAGCGAGGCCTTGTCGGACCAGGAGCCCACCCGCGGCGAAGAGCGCGAGAAGAAAGAGGTCGGCCTGGTGGTTGGGGTTGACGAAGCTCGTCAAGAGGGCGGGCGTCGCCGTGGGATCGACGTCGAGCGGGCTGTACACCCCGTAGATCGCCCGCACTCCGAGCCCGACCTGGAGGAGCCCGAGGCCTGCGACCGCCGCCCCTGCCGCGCTCACCAGCCCCGCCGTAAAGCGCCAAGGGAGCTGCGCTGTGACGATGAAGAGCACCGTCAAGCCCGCGAGGCGGGTGACCTCGAGGGCGGTATCGGCGGGCGTCGGCGAGAGGCTCGGCCAGGCCTCGATCCCGGTGCCGGCGAGGGCTGTCGCGATCCGCTCGCCTATCCCAGAGGCTAGAAACTCCCGCACTCCCGCGGGCAAAGGCGCGCACTGAAGCGCGGTGAGGACGATCGCGGCGACGCCGATCCAGGCCGGCCAGGGCACCTCGATAGTCCCCCGCGAGCGCCTCCCGAGGCGGAACCAGAGCGGGATGAGCAGGATCAGAAAGGCGATCACGACCTCCGGCGCGACCCCGCCGAGCGCGAGCGCTGGGCCTATCACCGCGACCGCCAAGAGCCCGCGGGTCCACGGCCAGCCCGCCTGGCGTCCGTGACCGGACCAGGATGCCGAGCGAGGCGGCGACCGGAGCGAAGGACCTCGACTCGGCAAGCGAGCACCCACAGGCGAACGCCCAGGCTTCGTCGCCTTCACTCGGACGACGTCAGCGGCTTTGTCCGAGGCGCTCGCGTCCTTCCCCGCCTCCTTCGCCTCGTCCGTCGCCGCCGGGTCCCTCCCCGACGTCTTCGCTGCGTCGTCGGTCGCAGGCTTCGAGGCACCCGCCGCTGACTGACTGGCGCGCTCCTTCGTCCTGACCCCTCCCGCGACTCCGCCCGCAGCATCGCCCGGTGGCCTTGCGCTCTCCTTCGAGCACGAGCTCACCGAGGCCTCCTCCCGGTCCCCTGCCACGGGACGAAATACCGACAGCTCGCTACAAGGGCCTCTTCCAGGAGCTTCTACCCGCGAGTCTACAATTTGACCCATCGTCGAATCCTGCCCGTCAGCGAGCAGCTCAGCCGACCGACCGAGGTCACTCCCCGCGCCGTTCTCCGCGTCCAACGTCACCGCAGGGGCTCCTTCGTCAGGCGCTCTCGCCCGGCGCCTCGCGCTGACCGTAGGCGTAGTAGCCGACGCGGTAGCCGCTGCTCTCGGAGCGCGGGTCGACCTCGTTGAGGACGACGCCCAGGAGGTTGGTGTCGCCCTGCCGCAGGCTGCTGATCGACCGCTGGAGCTCGGCCTTGCTGGTCGACAGGCAGCGGGCGACCAAGACAACGCCGTCGACGATCCGCGCGAGGATCACCGGATCGGTGACCGGCAAGACCGGCGGCGAGTCGATCAGGATCACGTCAAAGCGCTCGCGGAGCTCTCCCAAGAGCCGCCGCATCGCCGGCGAGTCGAGCAGCTCGGCGGGGTTCGGCGGGACCTCGCCGCAAAGCAGGACCGAGAGGTTGAGCGGCCGCTCGTCGTCGTTCTCCAGGCCCGCCTCAGCGCCGCCGAGGAGCGCCTCGTCGATGCTCGCCGTCCCCTGGAGCAGCGCCGAGAGGCCAGGCGGCTCGACGCCGGCGGTCGGCGTGAACACCTGATGGAGCCTCGGCCGTCGCATGTCGGCGTCGATCAGCAGCACCCGCTTGCCTGACTGGCAGTAGCTCATCGCCAGGTTCAGCGTCGTCGAGCTCTTGCCCTCCGACGAGCTCGGCGAGGTGATCATCAACGTCCGACAGCGATGCTCGCCCTCGACGAAGCTGAGCGCGGTCCGCAGGCCGCGGCAGCGCTCGGCCATCAGCGATTGGGGGTAGATATAGGCGTGGAGGTCCCGCTGCCGCCGCTGGGCGCGAATGTTGCCCTGGCCCAAGCGGGCGTCTGAGGGCAGGAGCGGGAGCTGGCCGAGCACCGAGAGGCCCGAGGCTGAGAGCGCCCGCTCGAGGTCGACGATCGAGCGGATCCTGTGATCGCGGAGGTCGATCCCCACCGCCAGGATCGCCCCGAGCCCGAGGCCGACGACGAACGCGAGCGACAGGAGGAGCGGCTTGCGCGGGAAGATCGGCCGCCGCGGCGGCATCGCCCGGTCGAGGATCTCGATCCCCTCGGCCTCGACCCGGTTGGTCATGCCGATCTCCGCGTCGCGATGGCTGACAAACGAGTAGGTCTCGTCGGCCGTCTTCACCACCCGCTCGAGCTTCCGGTACTCCCGCTCTAGGCCCGCGAGCTCGAGCGCTCGCTCCTTCTCGGCGGCGAGCGAGGCCTGGTGCCGCTGCTTGGTCTGCTGGGTCGCCGCCGCCTTGGCCTTCAGCGCCCGCAGCTGCTCCTCGCTCTCACGCTCGATCCGGGCGTTGATCAGCGTGAGCTGGCGCTTGGCCTGCTGGAGCTCGGGCATCTTGTCGCCGTACCTGACGCTGAGCTGCTCAACCTCGCGCTCAGCCGCGAGCTGGTCGGCGCGCATCTCCTCGAACACCTTGCGCTCCAGGGGCGGGAGGAGGGTCGCCGAGGCCAGGCTGCCAGAGCGGTGCAGCCGTTTGGCCTGATCGTAGGCTGCTTGGGCGGCGTAGAAGTCGGCCTCGGCCTGCTTGAGGTGTCCGGTCTCGGCGATCACCGCCTCGGTGATCTCGTTTTGCCGATCGGCGAGGGAGACCGATGAGATCTCGTGACCGTCGAGGAATTCGGAGATCTTCTCCTCTGCCAGCTGGAGATCGACGAGCGCCTTGCTCCGCTCGGTCGTCAGGTTCTCCTTCGCCTGCTCCCCCGTCGCCGAACGCCGGCTTTGGGTGTACTCGAGGAACGCGTCGGCGAGGGCGTTGGCGATCTCGGCGGCGACCGCCGGATCGGGGTAATCGGCGTTGATCTTGAGGATCCGCGAGCCGCGGATCTCCTCGATGAAAGTCAGCTCCCGGAGACGCTCGACCGGGTCGATCTCGGCGATCCGGGCGAGCCGCTCCGGCTCCGAGGTGATCCCGTCGACCCCGAGGAAGAGCGGGTCCTGGGCCAGGCCGAGGCGCGCCAGGGCTCGCCCCGCGACCTCGCGGCTGGAGATGATCTCGCGCTGGGTCTGGTAGTACTCGTGATAGGCGAGGAGCCGACCTTCGCCCTCATCACTGACCCCCTTCACCTTGTCGAGCACCTGCGGGCCGCTGAGGTGGAGGACGACGGTCGCGCTCGCCCGCCAGCGCGGCTGGAGGGTCGAGATCGTCACGAGGGCGGCCCCCACCGCCACCGCCGACGAGATCACCAGCACCAACCACCGACGCCGTAGCACCCCGACCAGCCGCGAGAGCTGCTCGAGCGCTCGATCGGCGTCTTCGTGGGGCTCCATCGGCGCCCCCAGGGTCGGGCTCATCGCGGCCATGAGTGCCCAAGCTTAGGCCCCGCGGCGAGCCGCGCCAAGCAAGCGGCAGAGCGACCCCGCACATCACCGACGAAGATCTCGCCCGCCCAGCGCCCCGGACGGCCGCGCTTGGCCGCGCCGGCGCTCCGCCAGCGCAAACGCCGATCACCCGCCACCCGAGCGCCATCGCGACCCTAGGCGTCGGAGAAGACGCGCTCCGCCGGACCAGCAGCCTGTCGGTGACGTCCGAGCCTGGCCGCCGCGAACCTCGCCAGATCTCGCCAAAAGCAGTCGGGCTCACCAGACCCTGCCCGACTCGACCCATCCGGACCTGCCCGACTCGACCCATCCGGACCTTGCCTGACCCCGCCTGACCCCGCCTGACCCCGCCTGATCCTGCCTGAACCCAGACCAAAGCCGCCCCTCCCGTACATTGCCAAACCGCGCCGTGTTCCGCGCTCAGGGGCAGTCCGGCCTGGCGATGAGCAGATACGGGGTCCCCAACTCTTCCGCGACCACGGCCATGTCGCCGCGCTCGTTGATCGCGACGCCGATCCCCTGACGCTGCCAGGAGGTGAGCGCCGCCACCTGCACGGGTTTCTCGAAGGGCTCTCCGTCGGCGTAGATCCGCCGCAGGCCGAGCAACGACGGGTCTCCCTTGCAGTTGTCGCTCTCACCGGGAAGCCCACAACCCCCCCAGAACGCGATGAGGTTCCCCTCTGGATCGGCGCGAAGATCGATCCGCGGGATCGACCCCAGCGGCTCCGAGGCGATCACCTCATGGAGCAGCGCGCCGCTGGAGTCGTAGCGATGAACCCCGAGGTTCGAGCTCTCGGTCATCCCCGCGATCGCGATATCACCGTTCTCCGGCGCCGCGACGCCGACCCAATGAAAGCTGCCATCGGCGGCGCTCACGAGCCCCTCGACGCCGTCGAGCAGGAGCGTCGCCGCGCCCGCCGAGTCGTAGCTGGCGACATAGATCGTCCCGACGTTGCGCTCGGCGTAGCCGACGACAAAGGAGCCGTCGCTGCGGATCGCTGCGGTCGGCGCGGAGACGTCCGAGTCGATGTCGCTGACGACAAAGTCAGGGGCGCCGAGGCCTCGGGCCGGGAGCTTGCGAGCGCGGACGACGTTGCGGTTGACGGGATCTGGACCTGACGTCGCGCGGAAAGTGACCAGCGCCTCCCCAGCGCTGTTCATCGCGACCATAGGGTTGCGCTGGCTCCCGCTCTTGTTCTCCGACACGATCGTCGGCTCAGTGAGCGCGGCCCCGTCCGCGTCGAAGCGCCGGAAGTAGACATCGTGGCTGTCGCCGCCAGCCGCCCATACGACAATGAAGGCGCCGCCCGGGGAGGCCGCGATCCCCGGCCAGCTGACCCCGCTGTTGGTATCGACAGCGACGATCGGCGGGCCGAAGAGCTCACCCTCCGGGGTGTAGCGCTCGACCACCGCCAGATGCTTCAGACCGCCCGAGCTCACCCAATCGGTGACGACCAGCACCTTGCCGCTGCCGTCGATCGCGACGGCTCTCGGCGAGCTCTCGCTCAGCTTGGCGTCAGAGTGGTTGCCCGAGGTCGCAAGCTCGACCGCCGCGCCAAAGGTCGCCGGGTAGAGGGCACCGTCACCGCAGGCCGGAGCTCGACAGTCGAGACGGCAACCCGAGGGGCTCTTGCCGTCGTTGGCCGCCCCCAGGTCGCACTCTTCTGTGCCGAGCCAGACAATCCCGTCGCCGCAGGTCGCGAGCGTGCAGTCGGCGAGGCAAGCGTCAGCGCTGCTGATGTTGCCGTCGTCGCAGGCCTCGCCCGGATCGACGGTCCCGTCTCCGCAGAGGCGTCCACCCGCGCTCGGGTCCGTCGCGTCTGTCTCCTCTGTCGCCTCTGTCGTCACCTCGCCGCTCGTCTCGGTCGTCCCGCCGCTCGTCTCCGAGGTCGCCCCGGAGGTGCTGAAGGTCGCCCCCATGCTCGAGGTCCCGTCTCCGGCCCCATCATCCCCAGCGCAGCCGGCATGACCGACCCCGGAGACGATGAGGGCGACAGAGAGGGCGAGAGCGCGGCACATCGTCTACCCATTGTATCGGTCCCGGACGAGGCTGACCGGCGCTCCGACGCCAGGCGTCCTGAAAGAGCGAAGCTGCGCCCTGCCACAGCGCCGCCTGCGGCCCGCCTGCGCGCAACCGCGAACGCCTCGAAGAGGCCCGCGGAGCGCCGGCTACAGAGAGGCCGCAGCACCTTCGCGAGCCCGAGCCCGAAGCTCAGGTCCTGCGCAGACCTCCACCGATGAGCGACACCACATCCGCCCAGCTCCGACCAGCTCCGACCAGCTCCGACCAGCGTGCAGGCCCCTTCGCACGCGTCTGGGCCCACGCGCTCTGCGGAGGCCGGCTTGGCGGTCCATTGAGCTCAGTGCTAGAGCGACGAGCATGGACTCCGTCCTCGCCGACCTCCTCGACCTCCTCGGCCTCGAACGCCTCGAAGAGAGCCTCTTCCGCGGCCAGAGCCAGGATCTCGGCTGGGGCAACGTCTTCGGCGGGCAGGTCCTCGGCCAAGCCCTCTCCGCCGCCCAGCAGACCGTCCCCGACGGTCGCGCGGTCCACTCTCTCCACGGCTACTTCCTCCGGACCGGCGACGCGAGCAAGCCGATCGTCTACGACGTCGACCGGATCCGCGACGGCAAGAGCTTCACCACCCGGCGCGTCGTCGCGATCCAAAACGGCAAGGCCATCTTCTCGATGGGCGCCTCCTTCCAGATCGCCGAGGGCGGCTATGACCACCAGACGGCGATGCCCGAGGTCCCCGGCCCGGAGGAGCTGCCCTCCGAGACAGACCTCTCTAAGCTCCTCGCCGATCGGATCCCCGAGCCCCTCCGCGCGCGCGCCCTCGCCGACAAGCCGATCGAGCTCCGCGCTGTGCGACCGGTCAACCCGCTGCGCCCCGAGGTCCGCGGGCCCGAGCGCTATGTCTGGGTCCGCGCCAGCGGAGCCCTCCCCGACAACCCCGAGCTCCACCGCGTCCTCCTCGCCTACGCCTCCGACTTTCACCTGATGACCACGGCGATGCTCCCCCACGGCATCTCGTGGCTGACCCCCGGCATGCAGACCGCGAGCCTCGATCACGCGATGTACTTTCATCGCGACTTCCGCCTCGACGAGTGGCTCCTCTACGCCCTCGAGAGCCCCTCCGCCTCCCACTCCCGCGGCCTCGCCCGCGGTCAATTCTTCAACCGCCAGGGAGAGCTGGTCGCCTCTACCGTCCAAGAGGGGCTGATCCGCCAACACGAGCCGCGCCCCTCCTAGACGCCCTCCGCTCAGCGATGAGAGCACACTGGAGTACGGCGCCATCCCCCACGTGCTCGCGCTGCCGAGAGGATCGGCGAAGGCGAGCGGTGCGCCCGGGACTTTCTCCGCTCCCACGGGGCCTGACCTCGGGCCCTCACCCGACCTCCACTCCTCGGGCCCTCCAAGGCGAGGGACGATCAGGTCAACGTCTTCGGCACCTTGCCGTCGACGACGAAGCGGATCGCGTCGTGGACCACCCCACGGCTCCTGTTCTCGTGGACAGGCCCCGCGAAGAAGCGAACACAGGCGAGGATCGGCAGCCGCCGCCCACGCCCGGGCGGCAACGCCCGCGCCTCCGCGAACGCGGCGACGCAGAGCTTGATCCAATGGGCGACGTAGATCGGGCGGATCGCCAGATCGCCGACCGCGAGCTCTTCGAGCGTCGCCTCGACCCGGCCGAGGATGGAGCCCCCCTCACCGCGCTCGTCACCGCGAACCTCGCCCCCAGCCTCGTCGGCGACGAGCAGGCGCTCCGCAGCCGCGACCGCCTCCGGCCCGTCATGACGGCGGATCGCCTCGACCATCGCCGCTAGGTCTCCCACGACATCCTCGGAGCCCGCCTCGGCCCGCACTAGCCGAGCCTCCTCCGCGAGATCGAGCCGAGCTGCCCGATGGACGAAGAACGCGGCCTGGACCAGCAACATCAGCAGCGCGGGATCGCGAGAACTCGCCAACGCCTCGCGGACCGCCGAGGCGAAGGTCAGCCGGTGGGTGACGTCGAGCCACCCGTTTTGGATCCCCGGGTCGCTGTCGACCGCGACGTCGAAGCGGAGAAGCCGCTCGCTCGCGGCGAGAACCAACGCGTCCGCGACGCTGTCGAGGCGAACCCCAGCCGCAAGCGCCTCGCGGAGGAGCCCCATCCACTCGTCGCGCTCGCCGTCGAGGACGGCGCTGGCGAGCGCCCCGCGATCGATCGGGGGGGCGTCCTCGCGATCGCAGGCCGCCGCCCATCCCACAAGCTCGGGCCAAAGCTCGGCCATCTGCGCGCGCAGCCATCGCTCCTCAGGGATCTGATCGCTCCGGGTGGAGTTGATCGTCCGGGCGAGCAGCGCCGGCAGCAGCTCGTCCGCGTGCTCCCAGCCGACCTCGCGGAGGAAGGAGAAGAGCTTGACCGCGTAGATCAGCGGATGGCCGAAGCCGAGCAGGTGATCGGCGCATAGCCGCAGGATCCAGGGCTCGACGATCTCCGGCCCCCAACCGCGGGCGAGCGCGCCGCGTAGCAGCCCCTCAGCCTCGATGAGCGCCTCCGCCTCGACCCGCTCGCGCAGGCGCTCCCCCGCGGCCGCAGGATCATCGCCGGGATCGACCGCTGAGGCGACGCTCCGCGCCGGCAGTCGCAGGTTGCTCTCCGCAGCGCCGAAAAAGGCCTGGACCAGGGGCAACGCCGCCTTCGGCCCCTCATAGCGCCGCGCCAGGGTGAGCCCGTCGACCGCCACCGGCGAAGCGTGCGTTGTGCCGTACTCTGCATAGGCCGCGTCGAGGCGCAGCGCGACATGGGCGAGCTCCCGCGGCGTCATCCCCAGCTCGAGCAAGCGCACCACCTCGCGGGCTATCTGGCCGAGCTTGCCCCCCTGCACCGCCCGCTCGAGGCTTGTCCGGTGACGCGGGATCAAGCGCGCCGGATCGGGCTGGCGGACGTCGATCTCGACCGTCCCCGCGCGGACCCGGAGCGGGTAGACCCGGACCTCCTCATCGCCGAGGACGCAGTGTCCGTCGCGGAGGTCAAACTTGAAGTTGTGCCAGGGACAGGTGACGACACAGTCGCGGACCGATCCACGGGCGAGCGGATAGCCCTCGTGGGGACAGCGATTGTCGATCGCGTAGAACTCCCCCTCCTCCGGACGAAAGAGCGCGATCCGCTCGCGGCCGTGGGAGATGACGCGGGACTCGCCAACCTCCAGCGTTTCTAGGGTCAGCGCAGGGATCCACTCAGGCGCGGTCATCGGCGGATCCTAGCGCAAGAGCGCTGTGCCTGCTCTCGGAAGCCATGTCAATCTCGCACGGAGTAGAGCTTGAGCTGTCGACCGGCCTGGGCCGGCCCGAGCGCAAGGGCCAGATTATTCTGCAGCGCGCCGACTGACCGGGAGGCGGCAGAATCGAAATCACGGACGAACCGTGTCATCCCGCTGTACGAAGCGCGCGTTCGGCAAGAGTTCGGCCGAAAGCCCGTCAGCTGCGCCGCCGAAGCCCTGGATGATGGTCACCGGTCGTCCGCGGGCGTGCGCCGCGAGGGTCTCGCGCTCTGACTGGGGCCCACCGCCGAGCAGCAGGAAGCTATCGCAGAGCTCGACGAACACGTCGGACTCATCGCCGAACCTCTGGCCCCAGGGGACGAGGAAGTCCATCTCGCCGACCTCGTAGAGCAAGGTGCGATCCGGCGTGACGCCGGCGGCCCAGATCGTCAGGTCGGCGCACAGAGCATAGGCGAGCTCCAACACGCCGAGATTGGTCGCGCCGCTCACCATGACCAGCTTGTCGCCGTGGCGCTCGCGCTCTGCGACGAAGTGCATCCGCAGCGCCTCGCGCATCGCGTCCTTGTAGTCCTCCAGCGCTGCGCCCTTCCGCCCGCTGCGCCGCCAGCTACCGGCGAACCCCATAACGCCGAGCAGATGGAAGCCCTGCTCGGCCTTGCGCTCGGCAAAGCCCTCGGGCGAGAAGAGCTCCGCCCGGGTCTTCTGCGCCCAAGCCGTCAGATCCTGCGCCTTGCGCTGCTTCTTCTGGCGCCTGCGACGTGTGTCTCGCCTGGCCATCGTCCTGGTCCTCGAACGTCCGCACGCGGACCCGTTCGAGGAACTGCGATATCCTACGACGGTGTGATGGTCAACGCAGGGTTGAGACAGAGCCCAGACCTGTCGATATCGAGCGGGGAGCGCCTTTATGTCCCTTGGGACATTAAAAAGGAGGTCAAGCGAGAGCATCTTCTTGACTCCGCGGCACCTCTCCCCCCGGCTTCGTCATCGCCCTCCAGCGACTTCGCAGCGGCTAGCGACCTCGCCGGTGTGTTCGGTGTCGCCCTCGCCTGGCCGCCGCCGGGGGAGCGCTTGGTGGTGTGGTCCCTGTTTGTCCGCGAGGTCGCTAGCCGCTGCGAGGTCGCTAGCCGCTGCGAAGCCGCTGGCGCGGAGGAAAGCGGGAGGGATGCCTGTGACGATGAGAGGAGCTGCGAGCGCCACGAGGAGAACCCTCGCCGACATCTCCACCCTCGTACCGAGGATCCTCCTCACACATAGGGTCTTTCCGACTACAACCGCGATCCTCAAGGCCTGCCACGCTCGCATGATGCCGCACGCAGGCCGCCCCCCCACACTCACGCTCCCAACAGTCTCCCGAGCCTTGCGAGTTCTAGACGAGGATCTCCTCACTCGACGCCGCGGTAGAGAACGGCACCTCCTTGATCATGACCGACTCCTCGAGTACCTACGCCGTGATTTTCGGCTGCCTCCAGGTGCTCCCAGGACCTTCAAGACAAGCCTCTCGCATCAAGCAATCTTCGACATTTTGGGCGAGCTACGTCCAGACATCCGCTTCATCGTAACGGGCAGAGGTTCAGCCCGGTATCACGCTGGTCTCGCCGGCCCCGACCGCCTCCAGCTCTACGTGAGTGGTCTCGAGCAGGTTGTGTCTGCGCTAGGTGCTAGGCCCACGCGCGCATTCCCCAATCTGGAGCTGACACCAGCCGATCAGGAAGCGCCTTTCTTCGACGCCCGCTTGCATGATGGCATCCCATGGTCCTCACGGCTCCAGTGCTACCTTGAGCTTGGGCGCCCTGAGAGCGACCCGCGAGAGCGAGATGTCGCTGAGATGCTCCGAGCAAGCGGCGGCCCTCTCTGCCAATGTCGGCCAGGACACATCCAACCAATAGTTTAGGAAGCAGGGCGAGAACAAAGACAAGAAAATGAGCACTCCGAAAGATGTAGATGAATTCCCCACCGCCATCGAGGGCGAGGGAGCAGGCCCAAGCGGTCGAAGGGCCTTCGTGGTCCACTTCCCCGCCGACCCCCGGAAGCCTTCGCTGTCCACGACAAGGTGCAGAAACTGCCGCTGCAGGGGAAAACCCCGGGCGATGCTGACTTCGACGGTTTTGTCCGCGTACCGCATCCATTTGCCTCCCTGTGCATGAAGATCCGCGCAGCTCAGGATCACGAGCTAGCGCGTGCTGAAGATCGGAAAGCCCGTGGAGCGAAGCATGCCCAGGACGTCTACCTTCTCGTCGCGATGCTCAGCGAAGATGAGCTCGACGAGTGCAGCTTGCTGCGCAAGAAATATGAAGCGCGCGACGAACTCATGAGAACGGATGAGGCGTGTACATCTCTCTTTTCGAGGACAGATAGCCCCGGATGCCTGACGATCCAACAACAGCTCCGAGATGCCGACCTCGACACATTCTCGAGCGTGCTCACGGAGCTCTTCCCGGCCTAGGGCCAGCGAGCAGGGTCAACGCTCCAGAGCGCCGGTCGCCTCTCGCGCGCTCCCCCGGCGGCAGGTCCCTAGGTGTGCTCGCGGGTCGCCGAGAAGCGAAGCCCAGGGAAGCGCTCCTCGACCTTGGCGAGGTTCCAGCGGTTCGGCGCCAGGTAGACCAGATCCCCGTGCACGTCGTTGGCGAGGTTCGCCGAGCACTTGCGCTCGAAGCTCTCCATCAGCTTGTGGATCTCGATCTTCGTCTTGCCCTTGCGGATCGGCGTGACCCAGCGGGCCGTCGTGTACTCGACGCCCTCGTAGGTCGCCTCGACGCTGTACTCGGCGGCGAGGCGGTGCTTCATCACCTCGAGCTGGAGCTGACCGACGACGCCGACGATGAAGATGGCGCCGGTCAGCGGCTTGAACATCTGGATCGCCCCCTCCTCGGAGAGCTGCGAGAGCCCCTTGCTCAGCGCCTTCGCCCGCAGCGGCGACTTGAGGATCACCCGGCGGAAGATCTCCGGGGCGAACGACGGGATCCCGGTGAAGCGGAGCAGCTCGCCGCTTGAGAACGTGTCGCCTATCTTGATCGTCCCGTGGTTGGGGATGCCGATGATGTCGCCTGCGTAGGCCTCCTCGACCAGCTCGCGATCGCTCGCCATGAACATCAGCGCGTTGCCGAGGCCGATCGGCCGCCCGAGGCGGCAGTGATGCGCCTTCATCTTCCGCTCAAAGCGACCGGAGCAGATCCTCAAAAAGGCCATCCGGTCGCGATGGTTCGGGTCCATGTTCGCCTGGATCTTGAAGACGAAGCCGGAGAAGCCCTCTTCGGTCGGATCGATCTGCCGAGTCGGCACAGGCTCGCCCGGCGGCGGCGCGCTGACGGCCGCGTCGCCAGTGATCGCGACTCGCCTCTGGGGCGGCGGCGCGAGGCGGACGAAGGCCTCGAGGAGCTCGCGGACGCCGAAGTTGTTCATCGCCGAGCCGAAGAAGAGCGGCGTCTGCTTGCCCGCGAGATAGAGCTCATGGTCGAAGGCCGGCGCCGCGCCGCGCAGGAGCTCCACAGACATCCGCAGCTCCTCCGCCGGGTCCTCGCCCAGCAGCTCGTCGAGCTTCGGATCGTCGAGCCCCTCGACGAGGATCCCCGCCTTCACCCGGCTATGGCCGGTCGCCGAGAAGAGATAGAGGCGGTTGCGGTGGAGGTCGTAGACCCCCTTAAAACCCTTGCCCATGCCGATAGGCCAGGTCATCGGCACACAGGCCATCCCGAGCTTCTTCTCGACGTCGTCGAGGAGATCGAGCGGGTCGAGGCACTCGCGGTCGAGCTTGTTGACGAAGGTGATCACCGGCGTGTCGCGGAGACGACAGATCTCGATCAGCTTCTCGGTCCGGGACTCGACCCCCTTCGCGCCGTCGATCACCATCAGCGCGGCGTCGACCGCCGTGAGCACCCGGTAGGTGTCCTCGCCGAAGTCGGCGTGGCCGGGGGTGTCGAGGAGGTTGATCTGCGCTGGCCGCCCCTCGGGCTCGTCGGGGTGCGGAAACTCGAAGCTCATCACCGAGGTGGTCACCGAGATCCCGCGCTCGCGCTCCATCGCCATCCAGTCGGAGACCGTCGTCCGCGAGGCCTTGCGCGAGCGCACTGAGCCGGCGAGCTGGATCGCCCCCGAGAAGAGCAGGAGCTTCTCGGTCAGGGTGGTCTTTCCGGCGTCCGGGTGACTGACGATGGCGAAGGTGCGGCGGCGGGCGACCTCTGCCGCCACATCATCGTTCTCGCTGGGCTGGCTCACGCTGCGGGCCATACCAGAGGGGCGAACGCTTGACCAGCGTAGGCGCTCGCAGGGGAGCCCCAGCGGGCAATGCGGGCAATGCGGGCAAAGCGGGCAAGGGTGGGTTTCCGCCCATCGTCCCGGAGACCGCGCTACCATCGGCCCCAGCTGTGCGGAGAAGCGACGTAATCCTGGACCCCAGGGGGCGTTCGCCGGCGATCCGCGCGGCGGTCGACGACCTCTCCAAGCAGGGGGAGAGCGAGCGCGGGGCCGTCTACACCCGCGACGCGGTGGTCGAGGCGATCCTCACCCTCGTCCGCTACACGGCCGAGCGACCGCTCGCCCAGCTCCGCCTCCTAGAGCCCTCCCTCGGCGCTGGCGACTTCTTTCTCCGCGCGCTCGACCGTCTCCTGACATCCTTCTCCCGCCACGGAGGCGGCCCAGGCGAGGCCCTCGCGCTCAGGCCGGCGCTGCGAGGCGTCGAGATCCATCCCCCCTCGCTCGCCCGCTGCCGCCAAGCCGTGCGCGTACGTCTCCTCGACTGGGGCGCCCCTGCCCCCGTCGCCGAAGAGCTCTGCGACGCGTGGCTCATCGGCGACGATTTTCTCCTGACCCCGCTCCCCCGCCCCTTTGACGTCGTCATCGGCAACCCCCCCTATGTCCGCCAAGAGCGGATCCCCGGGCCGCTGCTCGCGGAGTACCGCCGCCGCTACCCGACGATCTACGGCCGCGCCGATCTCTACATCCCCTTCTTCGAGCGCGGCCTCGCGAGCCTCAGCCCTGGCGGTCGGCTCGGCTTCATCTGCGCCAACCGCTGGATGAAGAACCGCTACGGGCGACCGCTGCGGGCGATGATCGCCGAGGGGTTTGCGGTCGAGCATGTGATCGACATGGAGGACACGGACGCCTTCACCGCGTCGGTGCTCGCCTATCCTGCGATCACCGTCATCCGCCGGCGCCACGGCGAGCGCGAGGACGGGCGGACCCGCTTCGCCCGGCGCCCCGAGGTCAGCGCGGCCTCGCTGCAGCCCTTGGTCGAGGCGATGCTGCGCGGGGGCACCAGCGCAGATCCGCGGGTCGAGGAGCTCGACGGGCTGAGCGTCGATGACCGGCCTTGGCTCCTCCAGACGAGCGCCCCCGTCGCGCTCCTACGACGCCTCGAACGGAGGTTCCCGGCGATCGAAGAGGCAGGCCTCCGGGTCGGGATCGGCGTCGCCTCCGGCGCCGATCGCATCATGGTCGGTGACCTCGACAAGCTGCCCGTAGAGAAGACCCGCAAGCTCCCGCTGGTCATGGCCGCGGACCTCGTCGACGGCGAGCTGCGCTGGCGCGGGCGAGGGATCGTCAACCCCTACGAGGCCGATGGTTCGCTCGCGTCTCTGAGCCGCTATCGCCGCTTCGCAGCCTACCTCCGGGGCCACGAGGAGACGCTGCGACGGCGCTACATCGCCCGCCGCGGCGGCGCCTGGTACCGCACGATCGATCGTATCGACGTCCCGCTGACGACCACGCCCAAGCTGCTGATCCCGGACATCAAGGGCGCGGCGATGGTCGTCTATGACGAGGGTCGCTTTTATCCCCATCACAACCTCTACTACGTCGTCGCCGAGCAGACCGGCGCAGGGCGGGCCAACGCGCAGCGGGCCCGCGCACCGCGGACAGACGCGGAGGGGACTGTCGCCGGCTGCGATGACGATACGCGCCAAGCCGTGGAGGAGGCCGGCTCGACCTGGGACCTACAGGCCCTGGCGACCGTCCTCCGCTCGTCCATCGCGCTGCTCTTCATCGACGCCTATTCCGTCAAGCTCTCTGGCGGCTTTCTCCGCTTTCAGGCGCAGTACCTCCGGAGGATCCGGGTCCCGCGCTGGGAGAGCCTGAGCGAGCAGCACCGGACGCTCCTCGCCCAAGCGCCGATCACCGACCGCGCGACGATCGATCGCATCGTCTTCTCCGTCTACGGACTCACGTCAGACGAGACCGCCGCGATAGCTGCCTGGCGTAGGGCCTCGAGCTCGCCGTAGCGGACTCGCGAGGCTCCGACGATCGGCCCTTGCGCGGCCGGTCGCGCAAGCGCCGGTCACACGGTGACCCAAGGTCGCCTGGTGGTCGCCTGGTGGTCGCCTGGTGGTCGCCTGGTGGTCGCGCCGCCGCCGGTGAGGAGGTGACCGAGAGACCAAAAAACAAAAAACAAAAAACAAAAAACAGGCGACGGCCTTGGGAGGCCGCCGCCTGGCGGGTGTCGTGGGGACGACGCTTGGGGGTTGGTCGCTAGAAGCGGACGGTGGCGATGAGGCCTTGCTGGGGTGCGGTGAAGCGATCGAAGGTCGACTTGGCGAGCTCTCGGGCGACACAGGCGCCGAGCTTCGTGCTCGCAGCGGCTCCCTGGGTGAGGGCGCTGGCGACAGAGCCGCTGGTCCCGCGGATCGAGAGCCTCACCTGGACCTTATCGCCGGAGCTGGCCAGGTCTTCGCAGACCCGCTCGGCCCGGTCCTTGGCCCCCGAGATCCCAGCCTTGAGAGCGGAGGTGCTCAGCTTCTCCGGTAACGACACGCTCGGCTTGGCAGGCGCCTCCTTCACGGGGGCGGACTTGGGCACCTTGCACTTCGCGGGGTTGAGGAGACAGTCGGCGGACATCGGGTCGTGGGCGTCCGAGGCCGACTTCGCGGGGGCCTTCGCGGGCTCCTTGGCGGTCTTCGTCGTCGAAGTCTTCGCCTTTGGCGCCCTCGCCTTGGAGGTCCAAGGCTTGGTGCTCGTCTTGCGCTTGCGCTTCGTCTTCGCCTTCGGCTCAGGCTCAGGCTCAGGCTCCGTCTCGACCACCGGCGCGGGCATCTCGTCGTCGTCCTCCTCCTCGTCCTCGACTGCGAGGATCACCACGCCGTCCTCGAAGGGCTCGTCGAAGATCGCGCTAGCGGAGTCCTCGAGCTCGAAGCCTGCGGTCGACACCGCTGGAGCGGCGCGGGGCGGCGAGGCGATCGCCGTGAGGGAAGAGATGAGCCCGAGGCCCAGAGCCGCGGTCATGACGTAGAGGCCGCCCTTGCGGGACCGGGTCTTCGCCGCGGGGGTCGTCTCCATGCGCATCAGCGGCGGCGTGTCGTGGGGCGTTGAGCTCGCGGCGATCGTCCGGACATCGATGGTGCAGGAGGTCTCGCTGGTCGGCGCTGAGGCGCCGCTTCGCGCCTCGTCGATCGAGGAGACCGAGAAGAGCGCGGACTCGTGGCTGCGGGCTCCGTAGAGGGACTCGGTGGCGGTCGTGCGGGTCATCATGGTCTCCTTGAGTTCTTTGTCGTTTGTGTCAGCCGCGGGCACCTCGCTCGCGGTCACATTCCCTTCGACGGGCCATGCCTCCGCCTATTGCGTCGGTTTACTGGCTGCTTACGGGCCCCGAGAGCGCCCCAAGTGCAGCACCTCCCGCCTCATGGGTCTCCAGACCCCACCACGGCAGGTCCCGAGAACCCCACAAACGCGCGCCTCGCCAGAGCCAATGTCAACGCCGCGTGATCGAAGGCGGAAAAGTCCGGAGAAACGACGAACTCCGGGCTCTAAGGCGCAGATGAGGACTGTCACCGGACAAGCCGCTCCGCCTTCGGGGCAGCTCTCGATCCCCCGGCTCAAGCTGAGGGCCAGAGCAAACGAGTCTAGGACCCCCTAGGGGTCCTCTCCTCGGGGTCGACACGCCTCGCCAAAGGAGGTTCAGTCAGGGGGCCGAAGCGCGCTATTTGCAGCCGCTATCGCCCTTCGGGCACTTGTAGCGGATGTGCAGGTGATCGTGGTGGGCGGCGACGTGCTGGATCAGCGCCCCACCGTGGCCCTTGCCGTGGGGGTACTGAAACACCTCTGCGAGGAGGCTGCGCTTGACCCCTTGCTCCTTCGCGTACTTGTAGAGCAGGCCCTGGAGCTCGTAGTCGAGGAAGATATGCTCGACGCCGCCAGCGAGCTTGCGCGTCGCGAGGAGCGCGTTGACCAGCGCCCATGTCGCGCCGAGGTGAAGGTTCTTCGAGGTGCCCGGCACGAACTCCTTCGGGTACCCCGAAGGCTTGCGACGATAGTAGAGGCCGACGTCGACATCGCGGCCGGACTGGTGGGAGCGATGCCCCGAGAGCGCGCCCCCCCCACTGTGCGAGAGGTCGCCGATCGCGAGGCGATGGATCTTCGGATAGCGAGCGCGGACCGTCGCTATCGCCTGCCGGGTGTACTCGACCGTATGCGAGGCCCCATAGGCGCGGGCCGTCCTCCGCCGGTAGTAGGATCGATCGGAGGGGAGCTGGACCCCGCCGGTGAGGCTCCCGCGGTGGGGCTTGCCGACGCTCTGCCCCTTCTTGACCTCGATCGCCGCCTTGCCCCCGCGTCCTCGGGGGACGACGAGCTCCATCCCCGGGTGGATCATGTTCCCCCGGAGGTTGTTGCGGGTGCGGATATCGTTGGGCGAGCAGCCGTAGCGCTGGGCGATCCGGCTCAGGCTCTCCCCCTTGCGAACCCGGTGCCGGACAAGCTCCTCGACGTTCTTTGGACTCTTAGACCCCTTCGAGCTCTTCGTCCCCTGCGAGCCGGGGCCGCAATTCGGGATCTCCAGCCGCTCTCCCGGGTAGATCACCGTCCGCTCGCCCATGTGGTTTGCGGCCTGGAGGTCGGCGATCCGACAGCCGTAGCTGCGGGAGATCCGGCTCAGGCTCTCCCCCTTGCCGACCCGGTGGACCGCGGTCTGCTCCCGCGGGGTCGCGGCTTGGGCGGAGGGCCCCGGGACCAGGCCGAGCAGGACGAGCAGGACGAACGTCCCAAGCCCGAACCCGACGCGAAGCACGAAGCGATGGGCGCGACCTCGGCGTAGGGGTCGTCGTGGGCGACGATGAAGCGGACCTTGCACCACTCGGAGTGATAGCTATCGACCTCTAGCCGGGCAAATTTCCCACCGTCCGCGGCCGGCCGCCAAGCCTGCCAATTCCGCGCGAGGGCCGCTACCATCGGCCGATGTTCCGGCCCTCGACCTTCGCAATAGCGCGGACGCTCAGCCTCTGCGGCCTCAGTGCCGCCCTCGCCTGCGGCCCGAAGAATCAGAGCACCGAGCCGCCCAGACCGCTCACCGCGGGGCCTGCGCCGGAGAGCGAGGTCGAGCCCGAACCCGCACCTGAGCCCCCGGAGCCGGCCCGGTGGGCTGGGGACATCGCCGTCCCTGGAGCGTCGATGCGGATGATCGTCCATCTCGCCCCCGGCGACGATGGGACCTGGGAGGGCACCGTCGATCTCCCGCAGTCCGGGCTCAAGGATTTCCCGCTCCGGGACGTCGAGGTCACCGACGGGGGCTTCGACGGTGTCCTCGCGCCCCCCGGCGCCCCTGAGGATCGCTGGGCCTTCATCGCCATCGAGCATGAGCCGGGCGGCGACCAGGCGGCCGGCACCTTTGAGCAGGCAGGACAGTCCTTCCCGGTCAACCTCAAGCGCCTCGCGCCGGGGGATACCTACAGCGCCCCGAGGCCGCAGACCCCGGTCGAGCCCTACCCCTACTCGACCCGCGAGCTCGAGCTTGCCCGTGACGACGTCACGCTCGCCTGCACGATGGTCGTCCCCAACGGCGACGCGGTCTATCCTGCGGTCGCCCTCCTCTCGGGCTCAGGCGCCCAAAACCGCGACGCGGAGCTCTTTGAGCACCGCCTCTTCTTGGTGCTCGCCGATCACCTCGCCCGCTCCTCGATCGCGAGCATCCGCTGCGACGACCGCGGCGTCGGCGGCTCGACCGGCTCCTACATCGAGACGACCCAAGAGGAGCTCACCGAAGACGCTCTGGCGATGGTCCTGGCCCTCGCCGGCGACGCTCGCATCAACCCCAAGGCGATCGGCATCCTCGGCCACAGCGAGGGTGGAATGCTCGCGCCGATGGCCGCCGCGCGCGAGCCGAAGTCGGTCGCCTTCATCGTCCTCCTCTCCGCGCCAGCGCTCCCCGGGGCGACGATCCTCGAGCGACAGAGCCGTGACCTCGGAGCCGCCGCCGGCAAGGACCCAGAGAGCCTCGACCGCGAGGCCGCGGCCCATAGCGCCGTCATCAAGGCGATCAAGGAGGGCGCCTCGCGAGACGAGCTCAGCGAGCGACTGCTGACGCTGATCGATCTCCAGGTCGCCGGGCGCGGGATCGACGAGGCGACCAAGGACGCGATGAGCCACCAAGCCCTCGGCCAGATGACCTCGCCGTGGTTCACCTCCTTCGTGAAGAGCGACCCGCAGCCCGCCCTGCGCAAGCTGAAGAAGACCGCCGTCCTGGCGCTCGCCGGCGAGCTCGATCTCCAGGTCCGGGCCGACGAGAACCTCGAAGGCGTCGAAAAGGCCCTCAAGCGGGCCCGCAACAAGGACGTGACGACGCGGGCCTTCCCGGGGCTCAACCACCTCCTCCAGCCGGCGCTCACCGGGACGGTAGAGGAGTACGCGACGATCGAGACGACGATCTCCCCCGAGGTGCTCGGGCTTGTCAGCGCGTGGATCGGCGAGCGCTTCGCGCCGAGCAAGTAGATCGCGCCCCCAAGAGTTGTGAGCCCGGCGATATCGCCCTCGCCGCTCTTCGACTATCGTCGGCGACGATGATCGTCTCACGCCCCCTCTGGGTCCCCTTCGCCCTCGCCACCTCAGCTCTGCTCGCCTGCGCTGGCGATCCGCAGGGCGAGGCGACCGAGAGCGCCAGCGCCAGCGACTCGTCGACGAGCGATGTGTCCGACTCCGACTCCGACTCCGAGGGGTCATCGACCGACGGCGAAACGACGACGGCGGGCACGACCGGCGAGGGCTTCGAGCCCTACGCCTGGCCAGATGAGGCGCTGACCCCCGCGGTCGATCCGCTGATCGGCAGCGGCGGCCTCGGCTACGCGGTCGGGACGATGAACCCGGGGGCCTCGCGCCCCTTCGGCATGATCAAGCCAGGGCCCGACACCGGGCTCGGGCCGCTCCAGCTCTCGTTCCTCAACTGCACCGGCTATCACTACGACCAGACCGACATCTGGGGCTTTAGCCACAGCCGGATCAACGGCATGGGCATCCCCGACTACGGCGCCCTCTTGGTCACGCCGACGGTCGGCATGGAGGCGAGCAAGGCGGCGATCGCCGGCGCCCGCTCCCCCTTCAGCCACGAGGAGGAGGAGGCGAGCCCGGGCTACTACGCGGCGACCCTCGAGGGCCCAGGCGTCCGGGCTGAGCTGACCGCCACCGAGCGGGTCGCCCGCCACCGCTACACCTGGGACGAGCCGACCGCCGAGGCGACCATCGTCCTCAACCTCGGCTACAACCCGGCCGAAGGGCGCTCGACCGCGAGCGAAGTGAGCGTCGACCCCAAGACAGGAACCCTGCGCGGGATGACGACAGTCGCCGGCGGCTACTCCGAGCGCTTCGGCGGCCTGCCGACCTACTTCGCCGGACGCTTCTCCCGGCCCCTCGCCAGCTACGGCGTGTGGGACGACGAGGGCGAGCTTGTCGACGGCGAAGGGACGATGACCGGGGCCGAGATCGGCGCCTGGCTGACCTTCGCGATCGGCGATGAGCCCGGCGATGACGGGGCGGTGGAGCTCGACCTGGCGATCTCCTACGTGTCGATGGACGAGGCAGAGGCCAACCTCGCGGCCCTCGGCGACGAGAGCTTCGCCGACACCCGCAGCGCCGCCGCCGAGGCCTGGGAGGCCGAGCTAGGCCGGGTCCGGGTCTTGGGGGGCAGCGACGACGCTCGCCGCCTCCTCTACTCAGCCCTCTACCGGACCTTCCTCGCGCCGACGATCTTCACCGACGAGAGCGGCGCCTACCGGGGCTTCGACGACGCGGTCCACAGCGCCGACGACTTCACCTATTACAGCGACTACTCGCTCTGGGACACCTACCGAACCCTGCATCCGCTCTTGAACCTGCTCCAGCGCGAGCGGCACGGCGACATGATGCGCTCGCTGGTGACGATGGCGGAGCAGGGCGGAGACCTGCCGAAGTGGCCCCTCGGGATCGGCTACACCGGCGGCATGGTCGGGACCAGCGCGGACATCGTCCTCGCCGATGCTGTCCTCAAGGACATCGGAGGCTTCGACGAAGACGCGGCCTACGCCGCCGCCCGGATGCACGCGACCGAGCCCCGAGAGAACGCTGGCCGCTCAGGGATCGCCGGCTACCGCGAGCGCGGCTGGGTCGCCACGGACGACACCAGCTCGGCCGCCTCGCGGACCCTCGAGTTCGCCCACGCCGACTTCGCCCTCGGCCGTTGGGCCGCCCGCCGCGGCGACAGCGACGACGCCGCGCTCTTCAGCGCCAGCGCCGGCAATTGGCGCAACCTCTGGGAGCCAGACCTCGGCTACCTGATCGGCCGACGCGCTGACGGCAGCTTCGTCACGGAGGGCTTCGACCCCGACGTATGGCAGGACTACTACGCCGAAGGGACAGCGCACCATTACCTCTGGTCGGTCCCCCACGACGCCCTAGGCCTCGCCGAGGCCCTCGGCGGCGAGGCGGCGATGCGCGAGCGACTGGCGGCCTACTTCGAGGACTCGGCCGCGTTCTACTCCGGCGGCAGCTACAACCCGCTAGAGCAGGTCCCGCTCTACTGGCAGTCGAACGAGCCCTCGCTCCACAACGCCTATCTCTTCTCGGAGATCGGCGACCCGGCCTCGACCCAGCGCTGGGTCGCCTGGGCCCGCGAGCGCAGCTACGGCCTCGGCCCCGACGGGCTCCCCGGCAACGACGACGCCGGGACCATGAGCGCCTGGTACGTCTGGTCCGTCATCGGCCTCTACCCGCTGCCGGGCGGCGACGGCTATTGGATCACCGCGCCGCTCTTCGACCGCCTGGAGCTCGACCTCAGCGAGGAGGCAGCGCCCGATCGCAAGCTGGCGATCATCGCCGAGGGAGAGAGCGGGCCCGCGGCGATCTACCTGGCCGGCGCGACCTACAACGGGATCCCGCTAGAGCGGCCATGGATCACCTGGGAGCAGCTCTCCACGGGCGGCACGCTGAGGATCGAGCGGTCGACGACGGCGACGGACTTTGGCGCGGAGTAGACAGGTCGCGACGACCGGGACCAGGCGACTCACTCACGACACGGGTCCTCGGGTCATCCAATAGCCTCGCCGCGGGTCCCAGAGGTGCTTGACTCACCAGGGTCTCCGCGTCTCCCCACGCGGCACGGACGATCCACGGCTCGTCGAGGAGAGCCTGATGGCTGCGGAGCCGAGAGCGCCTGAGAGAGCTGGAGAGCGCTGGGCCTCGCCTAGCTCGGAGGCGCTGCCTGGCCCTTTGTCTCTTGGCTGAGCCAATGAGCGGCGGTTGCCCGAAGCTGCTCCCGAAGTGAGTACACCCCCTGGACATCCGCGATCGGGTGACGGCTCTCCTTCTTGTTGGCGTCGAACGTGCCGACGTACTTCTGACCTCGATTGAAGTGCAGGCGTGCAAGTGGCCTCCGGTTGTTGTTGTCGACCAGGATCGCGCAGTATGACTTGCCGTCACGAAGTGCGACACGCTCCGCAGGAATGAGGTCGCAGACGATGGCGATGATGATCCGATAGGCGGCGACCTCATCCTCGGTTGTGACGATGCCTGAGCTGTCACCGGGCGGAGGAGAAGCCTCAGGCTTTGCGTCTAGATCTTCCGTGGCCGACGGCGGGAGCTCTGCGGAGGCATCTTCGCGCGCCAGCGCAGAGCGCAAGCGATCAGCGACCTTGTCGCTGATGAACTGGGTCAGGGTACGCTTGACGAGCCTGCCAAATTGAGCCTTTGCGGAGGGAACAAAGCGGCCTTTCGGGTTTGCCTGCTGGAAGAAGAAGCGCACAAACTCGTCATCAGGCTCCTCAAGCTGCCCCTCCAACGTCGCTCGGATTTCGCGCATGTACTTGAGGTCACTCGCGGCCTCCAACATGTTCTCGAGGTCGAAGCTCGCCTTGGAGAGCTTGTTCACCTCATGGATGAGGCTATCTCTCATGCTGAGCAGGTTCAGCTCGAGGAACGGCTTGTCGTCCATCCGGTTCGGCTCTTCCAAGTCCGAAAAGAAGCGATAGACGACGCCGTTGGTGAGGACGCCGATCCTCGCCTTCGTCGTCGTAAAGTAGCGGAAGAGCTGGCTCGAATGGCCGATGCATAGATCGGCCTGGACCCTCTTCGCCTCGATCAGCATGACAATGTCGTCACCGCGCTTGATCGCATAGTCGACCTTCTCTCCGCGCTTGATGCCGACATCGGCGGTGAACTCCGGCACGACCTCGGAGGGGTCGAAGACGTCGTACCCGAGCGCTGCGATGAAGGGCATCACGAGGGCGTTCTTGGTCGCCTCCTCCGTCTCAAGCGCAGCCGCGACATTCTCGGCCTTGGCAGCGAGGCTCTTCAGCTTCTCTTCGAAGTTCATGCTGCTGAGGCTATCTGACTTTGGCGGTCTCACAGCGCTCAACCGCCGAGAGTTCTCCCCGCGAGAGGCTGAGCGACGCACGCGTCCAATCCGATGGACAGCGTCCTCTCGCGAGGAGAGCCGTGGCGACGCGGAGTCAGCGATATGCTTGTAGAGACATGTCAAAGAAAAGAGGCGCTCAGCCGGGGATCCTGAGGAGCATTCGGTTCATCAACAACCTCCTGCTAATTCCGATGTTCACGACGATCGTCCTCGACCTCGCCCTCGGTGAGCGCCGCTTCGGAACGGCCTACGATCTCGAGAACCTCGCCTTCTGTGGGCTCTTCTTCCTCGAGTGGGTCCTCGAGCTAGCGTACGCCGAGGATCGGTGGCGTCACCTCGCGCAGCCGGCGACGCTGATGGACCTCCTCTCGTCCCTGCCGTTGAGCTATGCGTTTCAAGGGTTGAGAGGGATCCGGGTCATCCGGATAGTCCGCGTGCTCCGGGTCGCCTGGCGAGCACGCCGGTATCGCGGCCGCGCGACCCAAGCGGTCCAAGCGATCGGCGTCATCGGCTCCTTGGTTCTTGCTGGGGGCCTCGGGCTTCAGGCGGTCGAGCCCACGGAGCTGAGCGACGCCCTGTGGTGGGCCTTCGTCACGCTGACCACGGTCGGCTACGGCGACATCGCGCCGACGACAGGGCCCGGTCGGGCTGTCGCATCGTTCGTGATGTTCGCGGGGATCGGAGTCTTCGGTTATGTGGCGGGCCTCATGACATCGCTCTTCGTCGACCCCGAGGAGGATGAAATTCTCCTCGTGGTCCGCCGACTCGATGCGAGGCTAGAGGCTCTTTCGAGCGTGCTCCTCGGCGACGAGACGACGACGCGCCAAGGCGGCGACGCCCGTCTCCCTGCGTCCCCCGCCCGCCCCTCAAGAGGCGAGACCGGCGAAGACGCGAGCGCGGAGACCCGTGCTCTCGAGCATCCCTGCGGGAGCGCCGAGCTCGCCCCCCGGTTCAACGCCGAGGAGGAGACGGCCTTCGGAGCCTCCCTTTCCGGAGGCTGATAGGCTCTCATCCATGACCTTGCCCATGAACCTACGTCACCACCTTGTCGGCTTCGCGCTCCTCGGCGCGGGCTCCCTCATCAGCGCAGGCTGTACGGGCGGCAGTAGCACCTCGGAGACCGCCACGACCGCGGGCACCGAGAGCTCGACCGGCACCACAGCCGGAACCACGGAGACCGCGTCGACGAGCGACGCCCCTGTCGCCTGCACCGACGCCCTGCCCCCTGAGGGGAGCGCCTGCACCGACGACGGGGCGCTCTGTGCTCCCGACGCGCACCCCTGCAACGGCTACACGACCGCGACCTGCGAAGGCGGCGTCTGGGTCTATGCCGAGGTCGGCCCCGGCGATCCTGAGATCTGTACGCCTGTCCCTTGTGGCGACGACGACGTTCCCCCGGAGGACAGCACCTGCGCGGTCGAGGGGGAGAGCTGCGCGCCGAACAAAGATCCCTGCCTCCCCTACACCGACGCGATCTGCACCGAGGGCGTCTGGACCTACACCTACATCGGCCCCGGCGACCCGAGCGAGTGCAGCTTCCCCTGCGACCCCGACAACCTCCCCCCCGAGGGCAGCGCGTGCACGATGGAGGGCGAGTTGTGCTCCCCCGGCTGCGAGGATCCCTGCCAGTTCTGCAACGTGCTCTCCTGTGTAGAGGGCGCTTGGCAGCCCATCGAGGTCTTCCCCGCCGAGTGCCTGAGCTGCGACGAGCTCTGCCCGGCGGTCGTCGACGCGAGCTGCAAGATGGGACCGCCCGACCAAGAGGCCTGCGTCGCCGGATGTATGGACAACCTCAACAGCGAGTGCATGCTCGACTTCAACAAGATGCTCGCCTGCGTCGGTGACGAGCCCGCCTTCTCCTGCGCTGACGACGGCCTGCCGATCGTCGAGGGCTGCGAAGGGCAATTCGAAGCGTTCTACGCCTGTTCGATGCCGTAGCGGCCTGCGACGGCCGGAGCTCCCGGACCTGGCGCGCGGGCGTTCTCCCCCCTTCACCGACCAACCGTCAAAGCGGTGAGGAACGCAGTTCGATGCCCTTGGCCGGCGAAGGTCCGGGACCTCTGCCGAGGAGATGCCACTCTATGATCGCAAGCCCCGTAACGCTCGATGACCTGGCGGCGTTGAAGCTAGCAAGGCGGCGAAGGGACCAGCTCGACGTCGCTCCCCCCGGGAGTCGGCGCCGAGGTCCCCCCTCTTCCTGTCCGGCCAGGATCTCGATGCACCGCGCACCCCAAGGCCGCTCGACCATGAACATCACCGCTGCAGCTGCGCTCCCGTGCAACGTCGGGTCGACGCTCCTGGAGCTGCGACACGGCGAGCGCGGGCCAACGCTCGTCGATCCACGAACGCTCGACGCGACGGCCCGCGAGCGCCTGGTCGACGAGCTCTTCGCGGCCACGGGACAGGCGCGGGACGCCGAGACGCTGCGACGCTTCGCGGCTGAGCTTGTGCCGGTGACCGCCACCCGCAGCGTCCTCTCGGTCTACCGCGATGACGCCGGGTTCGCGGTCGGCCATCTCGCCTTCCATGAGCAAGAGGTCGAGATCGACGGAGGCTCGAGCCTCGCCCTCCGCGGCGCGGTCCACCTGCCGAAGCACCTGCGCTCGGCCGAGGTCGGGGCCTTCTTCCTGGGACAGGCCGCGCGGGCCCTGCTCCGCGCCGGCGGGCGCCCCCTCTACATCGTCCAGGCCCTCTCGGATCCGGCGGCCTACGCCTGGCTCTACCGGGTCGCGGACAGGGTCTGGCCGAGCCCCGCCCGTCAGACACCGCCTGCGATCGAGTCCGTACGAGAGCAGCTCATCCCCCAGCTCGGGCTCGGCGAGGCCGTCGGCAGCGCGGAGATCCGCGAGGTCGGGACCGCGCTCCCCGCAGCCTCTGCCCGTCGCTGGCGCCAGCACCCGCGACCGGAGGTCCACTACTTCATCGGCCGCAACCCCGGCTTTGCTCGGGGCCAGGGGCTCGTCATCATCGTCCCGCTGAGCGCCGGCGGGATTCTCCGCGCGTACCTTCGAAGCCGCCTCCAGAGCGTCTTTGGCGGCCTCCGCGGCCTCCGACGTCGCCAGCAGCCCTCGCTCCCCCCCGCCTCCGCCGACCACCACCGGTATGACCGCCGACGCTAGCCCAGACGCCTCGTCGCCGATCGCCGGACCGGCGGCCCTGCTGGCCAACTCCGGCAAATCGGCCTAGAACCACCGACGATGCAAGGCGACCCCGACGCGATCGTCATCGGCGCAGGCCCCAACGGCCTGACCGCCGCTGCCCTCCTCGGCCGTGCAGGCCTCCGGGTGCTCGTCCTCGAAGCGAACCCCGCGCGGGCAGGCGGCGCCCTCGGCTCGGAGGAGGCCACCCTGCCGGGCTTCATCCACGACGTCGGCGCGGCCTTCTTCCCCTTCGCCAAGGCGAGCCCGGCCTTCGCCGATCTCGACCTCGAGCGCTCGGGCGTCCGCTGGCTCAACGCCCCGATCGAGAGCGCTCACCCGGCCCCGGACGGCAGCGTCGCGATCATCAGCCGCGACCACGACGTCACCGCCAAGAATTTCGGAGATCCCAAGGACGGCGACGCCTGGCGACGCCTCGCGACCTGGCACGGCAAGGTCGAGGCCGACATCCTCGGCTTTCTCCTCCGCCCTCTCCCCGCCCTAAGGCCGCTCCTCCGCCTCTTCCCGCTCGACATATTCCGCCTGGCGCGGATCCTCCTGAGCACCGGCGGCGGGCTCTCGGAGCGGCTCTTTCGCAGCGTCGCCGCCCGCCGAGTTCTCCCGGGGCTCGCCCTCCACGTCGACCTCGGCCCCGACGACACCTTCTCCGCAGGGCTCGGCTACATGCTCGGGCTGACCGCGACGACGGGCGGCTACTGCATCCCCGAAGGCGGCGCCCAGACGATCACCGACGCGCTCGTCCGCCAGATCGAGGGCTTTGGCGGCGAGGTCCGGCTCGGCGCCCGCGTCTCGCAGATCGTCGCCAAAGAGGGCCGCGCCCAGGCGGTCAAGCTCGACAACGGCGAGGAGATCCGCGCGAGCCGGGCGATCCTCGCCAACACCGGCGCCCCCAAGCTCCTCCTCGACCTCCTCGACCGCAAGCTGATCCCCGGCCGCGTCGTCCGGGCGATGCAGCGCTTTCCCCGGGGCTGGGGCACCTTCAAGGTCGACTGGGCCCTCGACGCCCCGGTCCCCTGGAGCTCCGAGCAGGCCCGCCAGAGCGCGGTCGTCCACGCCGGCGACAGCCTCGAAGATCTCCGCCGCTTCACCGCCCAGGTCCGCGGCGGCGACCTCCCCGACAACCCCTACCTCGTGATCGGCCAGCAGAGCGTCACCGACCCGACCCGAGCCCCCACAGGCAAGCACACCCTCTGGGCCTACTCGCGGGTCCCCCCCTCCCTCGAAGGGGGTTGGGCCAGCCACGCCGAGCGCTTCGCCGACACCGTCGACGCCAGGATCGAAGGGCTCGCCCCGGGCTTTCGCGGGACGATCCTCAAGCGTCGCGTCGTCAGCCCCGTGGCCCTAGAGTCGATGGACGCAAACCTCGTAGGCGGCGATCTCGGCGGTGGCTCCAACGCCTGGCATCGGCAGCTCTTCTTCCGGCCGATCTTCCCCTACTTCCGCTACCGGATGCCGCTGCGCGGGCTCTACCTCTGCTCCAGCTACGCCCACCCCGGCGCCGGTGTCCACGGGATGTGCGGCTACAACGCGGCGAGCGTCGCCCTGGGCGACCTCGGCGTCTCCCCCTCCAAGACCTAGCGCGGTAGGGACCCAGGCCCCAGCCCTCGTCGGAGCTTGTGGCTCCGCCGAAGCTTGCAGTGCGGCCCGGTACAGCGTCTCGTCGGAGCCAAGAGGGCCAAGAGAGCCAACGAGGGCTGCGCGAGAGCACACAGGACTTTCACCACGGCCTCCTAGCGTCAAGCCCGAGCAGCCTAGGCCGGCGAGAGCAAAAAAGAACTGTTCAAAGAGACAGTTCTGTCGAGTCAGCGCTCGCCACGGCTGTCATCGTCCTCGACCGCCGAAGTCGCAGGGGTTCAGACCTCCGTCGATCGAGCTTGCCTCCGCTCAAGGCAACGACGCGCCAGGGGGAGCCGCCCTACTCGAGGGTGACGCCCTTGGTCCCGCAGATGCTCACCAGGGCCTTCTTCGTCCCGGCGTCCACCTTCGCGTAGACCTTCTGCGCCTTGCCCGCGTCGCCCATTTTGCAGGCGGAGACGCCCATCAGCTTGAGCGCTTCTTTGTTCTTGTCGATCCCGTAGCTCTGCTTGGCGAGCTTGTAGGCCTGCGACGCGTTGCCGGCGAGGGACGCCTTGCGGGCATCACCGAGGAGCTGGACGGGGTCTCCCTGAGGCTCCGGATCTACCGCCGGCTTGGTCTTCTTCTTGACGACCTTCTTCTTGACCGGCGCGGGCTCAGGCTCGGGCTCGGGCTCGGGCTCGGGCTCGGGCTCGGGCTCGGGCTCGGGCTCGGCGCCTGCGCTCGCAGCCGGCTCACCGGCGCTCGCGGCCGACTCGGGCTCCTCGCCCGCAGCATCACCCGCGCTGCCTGCTGGCTCCGCGGCGCCCGCTCCAGCGCTGGCCGCAGCCTCACCGGCGCTCGCACCGGCGCTCGCGACCTCGGTCCCGGGCGACCTCTTGGCCCCGCCATCGTCGGCGAAGAACATGAAATAGGCGCCAACACCGACGGCCGCGAGGAGGAGCAGGGCGATGAGCCCACCGCTGCCGCTCTTCTTCTCCGGCTCGTCGTAGCTGTCGTAGACCGCTGCCGCAGGCGGCGCTCCGAACTCCTCGTCGTTGGCGTCGCGCAGCGAGCTCGCCGCGCCCGCAGCCGCAGCCGCGGCGAAGGGCGCTCCGCTGGTCGCGGCGCCAGCCCCATTGCTCGGCGGGATGACCTCGCCGACCTCGTTACTGTTGGCGGCGACGCCGGGCTTGTCGACGTTGAGCGCAGCCTTCTCAGCGTTCTCCGCGAGGCTGAGGTGGTAGTCCCCGATCTGCACCAGGTCACCCTCGTTGAGGGTGATCTGCGCCTCGACCGGCACGCCGTTGACCTTGATCCCGTTGTAGGAGTCGAGGTCTTCGAGCACCCAGCCGTCAGGCCCTTGGGTCAGACGCGCGTGCTGCCGCGATACGTTCTGCTCAGTGAGCTGGATCGTGTTTCCAGCCTCACGCCCGATCGTGATCTCCTCTTCACCAAGGGGCACGATTGTGGTCGCGCCCTCTTCGTCCTGGATGATCAGTCTCAGGGCCATCAGCGGGGTCTAGGGTAGAGATCCGATCGAATTGCTGTCAAGCACCATCGGGACGCCGCTCTACCGCGATTTTCCCCCAAACTCGGGAAACCGCGCGCTCGACCGCGAGGAGCCCAGGGCACCTTGAGCGGCGAATTTGGATGTTCACGGGACAAATCGCCGCCCCCGCGAGGCTCCTTGCCCTTTACGCGCTAGAAAAGGACTCACAACCCCCCAAAACCCCCAGCGGGACCGGCTAGGGAGGACCTCGAGCGCGAGGGGTCTGCCCTGCCGATGTCGCCCCCGGGGCTCGCCTCGAAAAGAAGTTTGCTCAGGGGAACGATAGTGATCCCCTCCTCCTCGAGCCTTGGGAGTTCACGTCGGAGGACCTCGACGACGACGCTCGACGGGTGGCCGATGACCACGACCGGTCCCTCGAGGGCCGCCTTCGCCGCGAGCTCGAGCTGGCGCTCAACCGCGCCTCGGCTCGGATCATGGTCGAGGAAGAAAGAACGGCGCAGCGCCGGGACGCCCCGGGACTCTGCCACGTCGAAGAGCACCGAATCCGCCCCGGTCATCGAGTCGAGGACAAAGAGACCGCGCTCACGCAGGAGCTCTACGAGGGCGTCGGTCGCCTCCCGGTCTGCGGTCAGGGCTGAGCCCATGTGATTGTTGACCCCGACCGCCGCCGGCACCCGAGCGAGGGCGGCGACGGCCTTCGCGCGGATCTCCGAGCTCGGATCTCCGAGTTCGAGGAAGACCTCCCCAGCCTCGAGGTCCTCGCCCATCGCCGCCCGATCACGGGGTTCCATCGGCAGGTGGAGGAGGATCTCCCGCGGGCGCCGACGATCGCTGCGGATCCGCAGCTGGACCCCGTCGCTGTAGATCGCCCCGGGCAGGATCGAGAAGGTCAGGCGATAGCGCAGGCTGTAGAGCTGCTCGAAGAGGTGGAGCTCACGGCCGACATCGTCGATCACGATCGCCATTCGCCCGCGGATCTCCGCCTCCGGCAGCACCCGATCGCCGCGGGCCTCCTCCCAGCGCGCGGCCCCCTCGAGCGCTCGATCGACCGAGGCCTGGAGCCCCGCGACCTCGGCGGCGGTCAACACCGGCGACGGCGGCGGTGGTGGTGCCATCGCCAGGGCGAGCCCGGCGACCGTCAACCAGAGCAGGAGGTCGATCCGCATCGGCCTTCTCCCCCTTCGCAGCTTCGCAGCTCCGCCCCGTCGCCGCTTCGCCGAACGCCTCGCCGAACGCCTCGCCGAACGCCTCGCCGTCGAGCGTCGAGACTCGCGGCCTGTGGCAAGAATCGCGCGCGCTCTCGCTTGTCTTCGCCGAGCCGCTTGTCTTCGCCGAGCCGCTTGTCTTCGCCGAGCCGCTCGACTGCGCCTGCGCCTGCGCCTACGCTACGGCCCGGTACAGGGACGTCGTGCAGGAGCCGAGAGGGCCGACGATGACGGCGCGGGAGCATTCGGGACCTTCACCGCAGGCTGTCAGCGACGGCGTCGACGGCCCTCGCCGCCGACCCGGCCGATCGTCTCGAGATGTTCGACCGCGACGCGGAGCTGGAAGTCGTCTCCGGCCGCCGCGACCGCGCCGCTGATATCCTTGTCGTCCTTGGTCGGCGTGTAGCCGAAGTTCTCCGGCTCGAGGTGCCGCGGATGAGCGCGCTCCGGCTCGAGGTCCGGGTGCGAGTCCTCGAAGACCGCCGCCTTCTTGCCGACGAGGACGTCTGGCGTGATCCCGGTCGCCTGGATCAGGCGATCGGCGGGGGTGTAGTAGAGGGCGATCGTCAGCTTCAGGATCGAGCCATCGCCGAGGTCAAAGGGCGCCTGGACCGAGCCCTTGCCGTAGGTCCGCTCGCCGACGATCAGCGCTCGCCGATGATCCTGGAGCGCCCCGGCGACCACCTCGGAGGCCGACGCCGACGCCTTGTTGACCAGCACCGCCAGCGGCACCGAGTTCCAGGGACCGCCGCCTCGGGCCGAGACCTCGTCGAGGAGGCGGCCGCGGCGGCCGCGGGTCCTGACGATCGCCCCGTCGGCGACGAAGAGGTCGACTACCGAGATGGCCTGATCGAGGAGCCCGCCGCCGTTGTCCCGAAGATCGAGCACGACCCCCTTGAGCTTGCGATCGACGGTGCTCGAGCGGAGGGTCTCGAGGGCGCGCTCGAGCTCGCGCGCGCAGGTCTCGGAGAAGTCGCGGAGGCGGATATGGCCGATCCCGTCGTCGAGGTAGGTGCTGATGACCGCCGGCGAGTCGATCACCTCGCGGGAGACCGTCACGGTCCGCGGCGTCTGCCCCTTGCGCTCGACGGTGAAGGTGACCTTGGTCCCCGGATCGCCGCGCATCACCATGATCGCCCGGCGCAGGTCGACGTAGTGCGAGATCGGCTTGTCCTCGATCGAGAGGATCATGTCGCCCTCGCGGACCCCGGCGCGAGCCGCCGGTCCGCCGGGGATCACCTCGCGGACGTCGAGCACCAGCCGCGGCTGCGGCTCCGACTCGAACTTTTGGATCACGACCATCCCGACCCCGCCGAAGGAGCCCTCGATGTCCTCGCGGAGGAGGCGAGCCTCCTTCGGCCGGAGGTACTCGCTGTGGGGATCGAGCTCCGCGACCAGGCCGCTGATCGCCGCCTGGACCAGCCGCTCACCGTCGACCGGCCGGACGTAGTGCTGCTCGATCGTCGACAGGGCCCGGGCGAAGATGTCGAGCTTGCGAAAGCGCGAGTAGTCGAGCGGCGCCGACTTCGGGACCTCGCTCGTCGGCTTCGACCTCCCCTGCCCCGCCCCGCTCGGGGCCGCGACCGCGGCGTGAATTCCAGCGCCGAGCCCCGCACCGAGGACCGTCGCCAAGACCAGAGGGCCGATCCCGGAGGCTCGCATCGGCGGAGCATAGCAGCCCTAGGGCAGCGGCTCTGCGCCCTCGTTGAGGATCTCGATGCAGGGCCAGTAGGCGAAGACTCGGTCCCGCTTGCGGCCTGTGATCTCGCGGATCAGCCCCAGCTTCTCCATCTGCCCCAGCGATGAGCGAAGCGTCGGCTCCGAGAGCTCGGTCCGCTCCGCGAGCTGTGCGACGCCCGCGACTGGACGCTTCTGCATCGCCCGCAACACTCGCCCCGCCTTGCGCTGTGGACTCATGAGCCGAAACGTCCCCTGGAAGGACTAACAAAAATTGGGCCCGAATTTTTTCGGGCGAATCGCTAGCGAAAAGAGCTTTCGCTATCCGCCCGTGCGGCGGAGAACCCGAAGATCCGGAACGGGCAAAATGGGAGGGTCCGAAGACCCTCCCCGGCACAGGACTAGCCCATGCGCGTTCCATCCCTCCAGGACTTATCCCAGAGCCACTTCCTCCCTGGCTTCTGCGTCGGAGGAAGGTGCCCGTCACTCGGGTCGATCCTCACCTTACGAGGACGCGGGACTTCTCCCCCGCGGGGCCCCTGCTCGATGTGAACGCCTGGTCGTGCCGGAGCTTCGCCCGGCTTCTGCAATGGTCGTTTCATGGTCGCTGTTCTTTCCCCGGAGCTACGCCGGGCTTCTCAACAGCCACTCTGGTTGACCGAGTAAACAAGAACAGGCACAGTCCTTTTTCGAGATTTCGCCTGTCCCTCTCGGGGGTCGAGTGACTTCACCCAGTAGGGCGGCTGCGCGAACAGCCGCCTTACTCTTTTAAGCAGGCTGCTCAGGAGCAGCCGCTGGTCGCCCCGCAGCTCATGCACTTCAGGCATGAGCCGTTGCGGACCATCGTGAAGGAGCCGCAGCCGGAGCACGCGTCGCCCTCGTAGCCCTGCATCCGCGCGACGCGGACCTTCTCGGAGACCGAGGTCTTGGCCCGCACGCCGCCGTTGCCCTTGCCGGTCCCTGAACCATTCCCCGCCCCGTTGCCGGCGCTCGCGCTGGTCCGGTCGACCACCTCGATGCTCGCCTGGCTCGTGGACGTACCCAAGAGCGTGCTCGGGGGCACCTTCGAGCTCAGCTTGAGCGGCCCCGGGGTGACGACCCGCTCCGAGATGACCTCTTCGGGGCTGTTGCCCTGAGCGTTGCCCTCGCCGACGGTGTCGGGCGCGAGGTCCTCGACCGGCGGCACCTGGGCCAGGTCATGACGGCCGAGGTAGTTCACCGCCAGCTCGCGGAAGATGTAGTCGATGATGCTCGTCGACAGCTTGATGTGCGGATGACCGCTCACCGGCCCGTTCGGCTCGAAGCGGGTGAAGGTGAAGGCCTCGACGTACTCCTCCAAGGGCACCCCGTACTGGAGGCCGAGCGAGATCGCGATCGCGAAGCAGTTCATCAACGAGCGGAAGGCGGCGCCCTCCTTGTGCATGTCGATGAAGACCTCGCCGAGCGTGCCGTCCTTGTACTCGCCGGTGTGGATGTAGACCTTGTGGCCGCCGATCGTCGCCTTCTGGGTGTAGCCGCTGCGACGCGAGGGCATCGCCCGACGCTGGTGATAGATGTGCTTCTCGACGATCTTCTCGACGATCCGCTCGATCACCTGCGGCTGGGAGGTCGACTCCTCGGGGCCGTCGTCCTCGAGCTCGGCGAAGGTCGACGCGCTCAGGGGCTGCGAGAGCTTGGAGCCGTCGCGATAGAGGGCGTTGGCCTTGAGACCGTACTTCCAGGAGGCGGTGTAGATCGCCTTGACCTCGGCGATCGTCGCCTCGCGGGGCATGTTGATCGTCTTTGAGATCGCCCCCGAGAGGAAGGGCTGGGCCGCCGCCATCATCCGCACGTGGGCCATCGGCGCGATGAAGCGCTGGCCGTAGCGGCCGCAGCGGTTGGCGCAGTCGAAGACCGGCAGGTGCTCAGAGCGCAGGTGCGGCGCCCCCTCGACGGTCATCGTCCCGCAGACGAAGTCGTTCGCCCGCTGAATATCCTCGGTGCTGAAGCCGAGCCCCTCGAGGATCGAGAAGGTCGGGTCGCTGAGCTGGGCGTCGGTGAAGCCGAGCACGTCGCGGCAGAAATCGTCGCCGAGAACGAAGCGGTTGAAGACAAAGCCGATCTCAAAGGCCATCGGCAGCTCCCCCTCGATCCGAGAGAGCAGCTCGTCGGTGAAGCCCCGCGCCCGGAGCTCCTCGTGGCCGATCCGCGGCGACCCGGCGAGGGTGCCGGCGCCCTTGCAGTAGCGGATGATCTCCTCGATCTGCGCCTCCTCGTAGCCGAGCCGGCGAAGCGCGGCGGGGACCGTCTGGTTGATGATCTTAAAGTAGCCGCCGCCGGCGAGCTTCTTGAACTTGACCAGGGCGAAGTCCGGCTCGATGCCGGTCGTGTCGCAGTCCATCAGCAGGCCGATCGTCCCGGTCGGGGCGATCACCGTGACCTGAGCGTTGCGGTAGCCGTGCTCCTCACCGCCGGCGAGGGCGTCGTCCCAGGCCTGGTGCGAGGCCTCGAGCAGGTAGTCTGGGCAGCTGCGCTGATCGATCCCGCGGGGGGCGATCGAGAGGCCCTCGTACTCGGCGCGCGGCCGACCGTAGGCGGCCTTGCGGTGGTTGCGGATGACCCGAAGCATCGCCTCGCGATTGCCCTCGTAGCCCGCGAAGGGGCCATGCTCCCCCGCCAGCTCCGCGCTGGTCGCGTAGCAGGTCGCGGTCATGATCGCCGTCAGCCCGCCGCAGATCGAGACCGCCTCCTCGGAGTCGTAGGGGATCCCTCGATACATGAAGTACGTCCCGAGGTTGGCGTAGCCGAGCCCCAGGGTGCGGAACTTGTAGGAGAGCGTCGCGATCTCCGGGCTCGGGAACTGAGCCATCAGCACTGAGATCTCGAGGACGACGGTCCACAGGCGGCAGGCGTGGCGGTAAGCGTCGAGGTCGATATCCCCCTCGTGCTCGCCGTCAAGGGCCCGAAACTTCATCAGGTTGAGCGACGCCAGGTTGCACGCCGTGTCGTCGAGGAACATGTACTCGGAGCACGGGTTCGAGGCGTTGATCCGGCCGTCGTTCGGGCAGGTGTGCCACTCGTTGATCGTCGTGTCGAACTGGAGCCCCGGGTCCGCGCAGGACCAGGCCGAGAGGGCGATCTTGTCCCAGAGATCCTGGGCCTTGATCGTCCGCTGAACCTTGCGGTCGATCCGCCGGATCAGGTCCCAGTTGCCGTCCTCCTCGACCGCCCGGAGGAAGTCGTCCGTGACCCGCACCGAGTTGTTCGAGTTCTGACCGGCGACCGTGCCGTAGGCGTCCGAGTCCCAGTTGGTGTCGTACTCGTGGAACTCCATCGAGGTGGCGCCCTGCTGGGCGAGGGCGATCGCCCGCTGGACGTAGCTCTCGGGGATCCCGACGTCGCGCGCCGCCTTGAGCTCAGCGCGCAGCGCCTTGTTGCGGCGGGGGTCGAAGCGCTCCTCGGCGGTCAGCACCGAGATGTGGCAGGCCTCGAGCACCCGATTCAGGTGCTTGTTGCAGAGGCGCGAGCCGGTGACCAGGGCGGCGACCTTCTGCTCCTCGGTGACCTTCCAGTCGATGAAGGCCTCGACGTCCGGGTGATCGACGTCGACGACGACCATCTTCGCCGCCCGCCGGGTGGTGCCGCCGCTCTTGATCGCCCCGGCCGCCCGATCGCCGATCCTCAGGAAGCTCATCAGGCCGCTCGAACGACCGCCGCCGGAGAGCGGCTCGCCCTCGCCGCGGATCGCCGAGAAGTTTGTGCCGGTGCCTGAGCCGTACTTGAAGAGCCGCGCCTCGCGGGTCCACAAATCCATGATCCCGCCGTCGCCGACGAGATCGTCGCCGCAGGACTGGATGAAGCAGGCGTGGGGCTGGGGCCGCTCATAGGCGTTCTCCGACTCGCGCACCTCGCCGGTCTCGGCGTCGCAGTAGGAGTGGCCCTGAGCGGGGCCGGTGATCCCGTAGGCCCAGTAGAGCCCGGTGTTGAACCATTGCGGGCTGTTCGGCGCAGCCCGCTGGCTCGCCATCATGAACATCATCTCGTCGTAGAAGGCCCGCGCGGAGGTCTCATCGTCGAAGTAGTCGTGCTTCCAGCCCCAGTAGGTCCAGCAACCAGCGAGGCGGTTGTAGAGCTGCCGGCTGTCGTTCTCGCCGGCGGTCCGCTCCTCCACCGGGAGGGTGGCGAGCGCCTCGTGATCGGGCTCGGAGCGCCACAACCACTCGGGCACCCCCTCCTCCTCGACCCTCCGCAGGCGGGTCGGCACGCCGGCCTTGCGGAAGTACTTCTGGGCCATGATGTCGACGGCGACCTGGGACCATCCCTCGGGGACGTCGATGTCCTTGGCCTCGAAGACGATCGAGCCGTCGGGGTTGGTGATCCTCGAGGAGCGACGCTCAAACTCGAGATCGGCGAAGGGCTGTTGCTGCGTGCGGGTGAAGAAGCGGCTGATCTTCATGGTGGTCGGATCCGAAGGTGCGCGGAGTCGGGAACGGGCGGGAACGGGCGAGAACGGGCGAATAAGGGACCCTCGCAACGACCGAAGGTCGTCACGTCGAGACGCTCGCAAACCATCCTGAGCGGTGATGAGCCCTGTCCGTGGGCCCGTGGTTTGCGGAGGTGCCGATGCTGCTCGGCTTGATGTCGGGACGGCGAAGGACCGAGCGGGCTCGGCGAGGGACGAGCGAGAGACCAAGGGGCTCGGCGGACCGAGCAAGAGAGGAGAACCTTGCGATTCAACGACCCCGCATGTTGGGGTCGGGCGACCTATTAACCACAACATCTGGGGCCGGCGCAAGACGTCGTGACCCTCCCCGCGAAGCCCGCGTATCCACAGCCTCGGCTGCCCGACCGGCCGTCGCTCCACACCCTTGTCCACAGGGATGGACAATGCGCGGTCCCCGTGTCAGGACCCCAGAATATCGTTTCGACCGGCCTCCGGGATCGCCCTCGCGAGGACGAATCTCGCGCACCCCCCCAGGTCGGCAAACGATGGCCTATGCGCCGCGACTGGCGCTCCCCACAGATCACCAAGGCGCCCTTTCCGCGCGAGCGACTACGAGCTGGAGCCAACCAGCGGCCGACAAACAAGCGGAGGAGATCTCGCCCCTCTGCAATTTTCCGGCGATCACTGCCACTTCTATAGGGATCGATCACTCCTCGCGCGTATCAACCGTGCGAGCCTTGCCGAGCGCGGCGATGCTCCCCATCATGGCGGCGCGGAGAGAAGTCCCTGTGCCCACCAGCAAAGACGCCAGTGCAGTATTTCGCGCCGAGAACGGCGAGCTCGAGCGCCTCAGCGCCCTCGAGACCCTCAAGGGCCTGAAGTCACGAGAGTCGGTCTCTCTCGCCGACCTCGTCCACTTCCTCCAGACGCGCGGGCTCTGGTCGAACTTCGCCAAGATCACCCTCGGTGATCTCCGCGACGCCTTCGCCCCGCCGCCCGAGCCGAAGCCCGAAGAGACCACCGGTCGTCGCCGTCGCAAGCCGCGGATCCTCGAGGAAGAGCTCGGCGACATGCCGAGCAAGCCCAAGGCCAAGCCCAAGGCGCCCGACGACGGCGGGATGACGACCGAAGAAGTTGTCCCGATCATCATGCCCTTCATCGAGGGCAACGGAGAGGTGACCTTCGACGACCTCGAAGAGTACAGCCGCCTCGAGCGCAAGGTGCTCCGCTACCACCTCGGCAAGCTGGTCAAAGAGGGGCGCCTCGAGCGAATCGGCCTCGGCCGCAACGCGGTCTACTCGACGCTCTAGCAGGCCCCGGGGGAGCCCCCGACGGGCTCGCTGCGGGCCAGCTCGGTAGGCCTCGCACAGGAGCATCCCCGCAACATCCGGCAGTGCACGCAGCTCCAGCCCTGGACGACCCAAGGATGAGGCGCGACGCTCGAGCGTTGGCCCAACCATCGATGAGCCGGCCGGAGCTCCTCCCCTGGGCCTCCCCGGAGACGACGCTCAAGCGTTGGCCCAACCATCGATGAGCCGGCCGGGGCGGACAGCTTGTCTCGCTCGACCGAAGCGTCGCGGCTCAGCGCTTGCGGAGGCGACCGGCGAGGGCGAAGAGGCAGGGGATCGTCAGCAGGGCCGCCGCTGCGGCGCAGAGGATCCCGAGGACAGCGACGATGCCGATCCCCTTGAGACCGCCGGAGTCTGCGAGGATAAAGGTCGCAAAGCCGAGCGCTGTCGTCGTCGTCGCCGCGAGGATCGCCCCACCGGTCTCCCGCAGCGCCCGGCGCAGGCCGTTGGCCGGGTCGTCGCCCATCAACCG
>Ga0316189_10000441_pt1 | contig 41108 bp, 45 predicted proteins | sample LowCovwburrow_MG_FD_204930 | JGI IMG/M metagenome (GOLD analysis project Ga0316189, IMG submission 204930) | Coastal sediment microbial communities from Maine, United States - Lowes Cove worm burrow | ecosystem: Environmental > Aquatic > Marine > Coastal > Sediment | place: USA: Maine...
CCATAGTACAGACAACTGATAACCCTTTAGCAGCACCAATCGTCGACTGTATTGAAACAACTGAATTAACGAGGATATGAAGATCTAACTGTTCATGGCTAATGGCGAGTTTACCCGCCTCAATTTTAGAAATATCGAGGACCTTCTCGATCAGTCCCAACAAAGTATACGCCGACTGATGCATCGTCTTGACTAAGTCGTGTTGTTCTTTGTCTAATTTAGTCTCGCGCAATAAATCACCTAAACCAATCACACCATTCAACGGTGTCCTCAATTCATGAGACATCCTCGCTAAAAACTTAGTCTTCGCTTCGTTAGCCTGTTTAGAATCGTCAATCGCTTTATGAAGTTTTTTAATCAAAAATGCACTATAAGCAGGTATCAATGCAAGCAGAAACAATAAACTCGCTGAAATAGCACCGGTATATTCAGCTTGCCAGTACTCACCCCATGTCGTCGCGGCAAAAAAACCAAGCACAGCAACCAACTGGGAAGTATATAAATAGTTTAAGCCGTAACGGAAACCATTCCCTAAAATCACCCATAGATACAACACAAAAAGATAAATGCTGTCAGAGCCGCTTAAATACATCACTATCGAAAGCGAACCCATATCCAAAACACTGCCTGCTACCCTTCTAACAGGAGAGCGTTTCGGATAGATCAATAATGCCATTGCAATAAGCAGCGCGCCAAAATAATAGGCAAGCGTAATAAGGCTGGGTACCGTGGAAATAGCATGAGAAAAAGTCTCACCTTCGGCCCAAGGGAGACAAAAGTAAAGAACTAAAAAAACACCGATGAATAATCTTAAAAAAATCTGCTCAGGCTCTGTATCACCTGTCTGAGCAACACGTTGTTTAAACCGCGCTATTTTTAAAATATCATCGTTCATATATTAAATCAATCCGTTTGACTTTCTGGCTCCACTTCATCTGTATACACCTTTTGTATCTGCATTATTTGTGGAATTCGTTTACAAAATGCATCTACACACTGTGGATCTAATTGGGTGCCAGCCTGGGCTTTCAAATAAGCAATCGCATCAGCAATAGTCCACATATCTTTATAAGGCCTTACCGAGACTAAGGCATCGTAAATATCTGCAACGGTTACAACCCGAGCAATCATCGGTATATCCGTTCCACTTAAACCATTGGGATAGCCTTGACCATCAAAACGCTCATGGTGATTCAGTGCAATAATAGCCCCCATTTGCATGTATTTTGACTGACTGTTAGATAAAATCTCATAACCAATTGTAGTATGGGTCTGCATTATCTCCCACTCATTATCGTTGAGCTTACCTGACTTTAATAATATACCATCGGGAATACCAATTTTACCGATATCGTGCATTGGTGCGGCATATTCAATATCCTCGCACTCATCTTTTGTTAATCCAAGTTCTTCTGCGATCTCACGGGCATACTTTGCCATTCGAATGACATGGTTTCCTGTTTCTTCATCGCGGTACTCCACTGCTTTTGCCAACCGCAAAATCGTTTCTTGTTCACGAAGCGCAATCTGCTCTGTTGCCAGATTCACTTGTTCTGCCAACCAGTCAGCACGATCTTGAATAACCAAATGCTGCTCATGTAATTTGAGCAGGTTTCGACAACTGGTACGACACTCCACTTGGTCAATAGGCCGTATTAGAAAAGCCGTCGCCCCTGCTTCCAAAGCATCGTAACGAACTTCTTTTTCACTCACCACCGTGATCATCATTATCGGGATGTGTCCACAAACTTGGCACGTTCTAAGTTTTCTAATGAACTCGACGCCATCCATCTTTGGCATTTTATAATCTGTTACGATTAAATCTACTGGATTCGTTACTAACCACTCAAGCGCAGCATGGGGGCCATCGAACTCGACAATCTGAATATCATCCGCTATTTGCTGAATAATTTTACCCAGAATCATTCGGCCTGTTGACTCATCGTCAACAATAACAACCGTTCTACCATGCTTTGTATTAACTTTTGAATTTTGCATAACAGAGTGTAAATCTGTTGTTGCAGAGGCTACGTCTTTGACACTTTTGCAAGGTGACACCATACCTATAATTACCCCAATGAACATTTAACAATTAATACTATCCATATAAATAACAGGAGTATTGAACTCTCGATGCTCAACAAAACTGACCCTGACTCAACACTGTCCTCAGTGCTTCTAAAATTAAACTACAAACGCCTTCAATACGGGAATAATATCATTAATATAGAACATTTAAGCTAAATGAAAATATTAATAACAAAAAAATTGGTCAGGCTATGAGCCACTTCACACATTCAAGCTATGCTTAGTCATGGACAAAACTATCAAAGCCATTAAAAACTAGAAAATGCTTGCCCTTTGCTCTTGCCACCATTCCCATGCCAACTTGCTGTGCAAGCCTCAAGCCCATCTCCGTGGCACCCGATCTCGACAATAATAAGGGCACTTCCATCTGCGCCACTTTTATCACCATTTCAGAAGTCAACCGGCCTGTGGTGTAGAAAACTTTATCTTGGCCAGAAATTTCTTCAAGCCACATCCAGCCTGAAATCGCATCAACAGCATTATGACGCCCGACATCTTCAACAAAAATTTCGACTTCACCCATCATTGAACACAAGGCACAACCATGCACAGCACCGGCAGTCTTATACATCTGATTATAGTCTCTCAAGCCCTCTAGAACTTGGTAAATCATCTCGGCAGAAAAAGTCGGGCAATGGACTATTAATTGATCTAAAGTCGCCATCACATCGCCAAACATAGTGCCTTGACCACAACCACTTGTTACCGTACGTTTAGACAACAATTGGTCGATATTGGTATTAGCACCTCGCTGACGGGTTGTGACTGCGACCGCATCAACATCCCAATCTACTTGAATAGCCAGCACATCCTCGATTGCCGACACCAGACCTTGATTTCGTAAATAACCTAAAGTAAGTAGCTCAGGTTGCGCCCCCATGGTCATCAGGGTCACAATTTCCTGTTTATCTAGGTATATCGTTAATGGCCGTTCGCCCGTTAATGACACTTCCCTTTGCTTGCCAAACTCATCAATAGCAGGGAAGGAATGCAATAAATCAATACCCGCATTCGTCATTTCGATCTGAGGTTTAGCCACCCGTAACACTCATATGTCTGAAAATAACCGGCTGTTCTTGCACATTAAAATCATGGCCTTTAGGCTTAATGTCCATGGAGTCGATAATAGCTTGCTTCAATCGGGCTTGGTCGCCAGGGTAACGTCTCATGATGTCACGCAAGTCAACAGAATGTTCCTGCCCTAAGCACAGTAACAAACGCCCTTCTGTCGTAATCCTAACCCGATTACAACTTTCACAGAAATTATGACTATGTGGGGAAATAAAGCCGACCTTAGTGTTTGTTCCGACAACTTGATAATAACGTGAAGGGCCGCCGGTATTAGCTTGTGACACTTTCAGATCAAAGGCTGACTCTAATGCGGCTTTGACTTCGTCACTAGAGCAATAACTCTCTCCGCGGTCATGCGTCACATGGCCTAACGGCATTTCCTCAATATAGGAAATATCCAAATCATTCTCAATAGCAAAACGAGCTAAATCAACAATCTCATCCTCATTACGCCCTTTCATAATGACGGCATTCAGTTTAATGCGTTTAAATCCCGCTTGTTTCGCAGCCTTAATACCCGCTAATACTGCCTCTAAGTCGCCGGTCCGAGTCAAGGCTTTAAAACGATCCGCTTTTAAAGAATCTAAACTGATATTAATACGGTCAACACCTGACTCCACAAGACTTTCGGCATATTTAGGCAGTTGAGAGCCATTACTGGTAACCGTCAACTCTTTCAATGACGTAGTCTGTTTCAACTGACCTAATTCTTTAAAGAGCCAATCTACATTTCGCCTGACTAACGGCTCCCCGCCTGTTACTCGTATCTTCTCAACACCTAACTCAGCGAAAGCACGCAATAGCGATACAATCTCTTCTAAAGTCAACAACTGTTCACGCGGCATAAACGTCATCTCTTCGTCCATGCAATAAACACAGCGAAAATCACAGCGATCGGTAATCGACATCCGGACATAGCTGACTTTTCGACCAAAACGATCGATTAACTGTGTTTGTGTAACGACTTCACTCATGATATCTCACGTTTTAAATAACATCGACAAGGATAGTAATTCAGTATTATCGCATGTCTTCTGACTATTTATCCCTTTAAAAATAAACAAGCCCCGCTAAAAAGCGAGGCTTGGTTTAAACTAAATAAGGATTAACTAATCGTTAATTATCACCCGAAAAAGCACCGAGTAAATGTAACAAGCTTGTGAATAAATTATAAATGGAAACATATAAAGTAATGGTTGCCATAATATAATTCGTTTCTCCACCATGAATAATTTGGCTGGTTTCATATAAAATCAAACCAGACATCAATAAAACAAACATGGCTGAAACAGCTAAAGCTAAGCCTGGCATTTCAAAGAAGTAAGCACCTAAGCCAGCTAAGAAAGCCACTAAGATACCCACAAATAAGAAACCACCCATAAAGCTAAAGTCTTTCTCGCTTTTAATCGCATAAGCGGACAAGGCGAAGAATATAACACCCGTGCCACCTAAAGCTTGCATCACTATTTGGCTGCCATTCGGCATCGTTAAATAATAGTTGAGCATTGGCCCTAAGGTTAAGCCCATAAAGCCGGTTAAAGCAAAGACAGAGACAATACCCCAGGCACTATTACGTAATTTGGTGGTTAAAAATAACAAACCAAAATAACCGACCAGTGTGAACAAACCTAAATGTGGGAAGTTCATCGCCATCGACAAGCCAGCAGTCAATGCACTAAAGACCAACGTCATCGCCAATAAGCTATAGGTATTACGTAATAGTTTATTTGTTGCGAGGACAGAGTCCTGCGAACGTACAACAGTTGGTTGAGCATCGTAATTCATCGATTTATCTCCTGTTTAAATATCTGAATTTATTATTCGTATAGTACAGACATGATCCTACCTTATAAGTTCAGAAGTGCAAGTCTTATTGGACAAAAATCAGTTAGTTTCAAGTTGCTGTTGTTTTGTACCCGCAATCCTAGTATTATTTCGCGTCTTGGAGAGTTGACAGAGCGGCCGAATGTACTGGTCTTGAAAACCAGCGTAGGTTTATCCCTACCCAGGGTTCGAATCCCTGACTCTCCGCCATATAAATCAATTAAGCCTCTGTTTTCAGGGGCTTTTTTGTTTTCTCCAGAATGATATCAGTAGCTTAAAGACTAATCGCCCCGAAAATCAAGCTGGCTGACCACTTGATTTGTTGATTTGCCTTGATTTTTTTGTGCCGGCTAAATCACCAGCCTCGCCTAAACGACTGATATACTCCTTGATTTTTCTCAAGTCAACGCAGCTGGTTTTATAGCTATTTCTAATGAAACATAAATAACGAACTGTAAAAATGTTATAAAAGTAATATGCAATATCTTTTTAGGCCATGACATAGTACCGAATAATAAAAAAACCACTCCAACCTATGATCATGATTATAGTTGAGAATGAGGCTCCCTCTAACCTTCCAAAAAAAAGATAAAACGTTTCAAGGTTAAGCCCTCCTCCCTCATTACTATACTTAACATTAAATAACACCCTCTGTAGATTTCCTTTGATTAAACCTATAATTAAAAAAGACAAAAAATACAATTTCAAAGTCTTTACTTCTGTTCGAACTGGCTTATTCTCTATCGTCATTTGCTCCTTCCCTATCGTACGGCCCGCCTGCACTCTTTTAGCTATACCCTGCCACTGAGCTACAACGAAAAGCCTTTCTGCCCCTTCCATCTTTACATTTTTTTACAAAGAATACAGAAACTGACTAGCACCAATGCTGTCTCACCCTATAAGAACTGGTAAAACATTAACCTAATTTTTCACAGTAATAATAGGAAGGAAGGCAATGAAAACTATTAATAAAACATTACTATTTATAGCGGTTTTTGGCTTGTCAGGGACAAGCGCATTTGCTCGCGACTATGGACACAATAGTGGTATTTCTATTCATTTAGGAAGCCATCACAATGGCCTTCACTTAAACTACTCAGCGCCAACACGTCATCATAACTACCAAAGCAACCATCGCTACAACACGCGATCTTCATATCCACCAAGATCTTATTACAAACATCAAAAAAGATCACAACTGGGTTACTTTAGCAAGAAAGCCAAAAAACATTACCGCCACAGAAATGATCATTATCAGCCATCACGTTATAGCCATAGGAATAATTATTATCAACAACCGCGTTATTCAAAAAGACATCATTACTCTTCATATAACAATGATAAGTACTCTAATCGCCACTATCGACAAAACCACCAAGCATGCCATCCTGTCAGCAAGCTAAAAACTAATCGTTATGGCCGCACTACAAATATCGGTGGAACAATGTGTTACAACAAGTATGGTCAGGGTTATATCGTGAAAGGTAGCCGCCACGCGCTACATTAATAATTTTTTCAGGGCGCAGTCGCTATAAAGGTTGCTCGGATGGGCGCCGGGTGACCTTCTATCGTTTTAGTTCTGTCGTCAGGATCTAAAAAGTCAGCTAAAGACTCAAAATGCATCCAATCTGTTTGACGCTGTTCATCAAGACTGGTGGTATTGACGTTGACGCAACGACTATTCTTAAAACCACAGCGTTGTAACCAAAGACACATGGTCTCTATTGAGGGAATAAACCAGACATTACGCATTTTGGCATATCGGCCTTCCGGCATCAGTGCTTGCCCGACTTCACCTTCAATGACTAGCGTTTCTAAAACCAACTCGCCGCCTGAGCGAAGACAGTCGCGTAATTCAAACAAATGATCTAACGGCGAGCGACGGTGATACAACACACCCATCGAAAACACCGTATCAAAGAATGCTAATTTCTCAGGCAAATCTTCTATTCCAATGGGTAAGACATAATGACTGTTGGATTGAATGTAACGCTGCATCACTAAATACTGCATCGCAAACACCCGCGTTGGATCAATCCCCAAAACTAATTTGGCGCCCTCTCCTTGCATTCGCCAACCATGATAGCCATTACCGCCACCGACATCTAACACCTTCCTACCTGCCAAAGGTGTGATATGCGGCAACACACGATCCCACTTCCAATCAGATCGCCATTCGGTATTTAAATCGATACCCAATAACTGATAAGGCCCTTTTCGCCACGGGTGAAAATGCTGCAACTGCTCACACATTGCTTCGCGTTCAGCTGGTGATATATCACGCTCATGTCCAATACTTACCTCAGTCTGCAACTCGACTTCTGAAGGTATAACATCTGGTAATGCAGCCATTGCTGCTTGCCAAACTGGCATTTTGCCATGCGCGTCTGGTGCAAACCGCTCAGCCAATTGTTGTTTTACTAACGCTGACCATTCTCTTTGGCCCATTGCCTCAAGCTGTGGGTATAAAGCGGCATAAGACTTCATTTAATCGCAATCATCGATGCAAAATTAAAACATTGAAACCAAAGGCTATTAAAACCAAAACCCGCATCCCTCAAACGCTGTTGATGACAAGCAAGCGTTTCAGGCACTAATACATTCTCAAGGGCAGTCCGTTTCTGGCTGATTTCCAAATCGCTATAGCCATTGTCACGTTTAAAATCATGGTGTGAATTGATCAAGAAGTCAGATTGTTGCGGCTCATCAAAAGCCAACTTTTCCGATAGAATCAATACCCCGCCCGGTTTCAAACCCTGATAAATCCGTGTGATTAACGCCTGACGTTGCTCAATAGCAATAAACTGCAAGGTGAAATTCAACACCACAACAGAAGCATTTTGAATATCAATCTCTTGAATATCAGCACAGTGCATCGTCACCGGGATGACTGACTCCGTATCGGATGCCAGTAAGGCTCGACCACGTTCTATCATTTCTGGAGAATTATCGACCGCAATAATATCGCAAGCCGTCTGCTTTATTCTTTGTCGCATCGAGAGACTCACTGCACCTAAGGAACAGCCCAAATCATAACAATGGCTATCATCTTGTGCATAACGCCCAGCTAAAACACCGATCGACGATATCAATGTGCCATAACCCGGTACCGATCGCTGAATCATATCGGGGAAAACAGCCACCACCCGCTCGTCAAACTCAAAATCGATAATCTCATCTAACGCTGACGCATAAATTGCATCTTGTTTCTTAGCCATGACCCTGCTCTGCTTTCTTTTTCGCCACATTGTCTCTTAAATAAACCGGCAAAGCCTGTTCAGCCGGCAGCAATCGACCTGCCGCTATCTCAACTTGTGCCAATTCAATAATTCGGCTTGCTTTCGGATAAGTGTCAGACTTCACATCAATTAATTGTGATCCAAACTGATCGCGTAAGATCGTGTCATAAGTTTGCCAACCCGTACCCGCACCGACCATTTTTTCTTGTTGCAACGGCATGAAATCGTTTGGCAGACAGACCTGCTCTTGATTGAGTAAGCTGACTGTTTCTCCTTGACGCTGATAATGAGCACAATAAATCTCACCCATACGTGCATCAATAGCTACGGCAAATTGATCAACATCGACATCGTGCGCCGCTTGTTGTGCTACAGCGGCTAATGATGAAATAGGAATCACCGGAATATCACGAGCAAAAGCAATGCCTTGGGCTACACTCACACCGACACGGACACCAGTAAATGAACCTGGCCCGCGACCAAAAGCCAGCGCATCAACGGACGCTATAGAAGTCCTAGCTTGTTCAAATAGACGATCCATCATGCCCAAAATAAGTTCAGAATGACCACGCTGTGTCATCTGACTGACTTCATACAATTCGCCATCGTAAAATAACGCTGCTGAACAACACTCAGAGCAAGTATCTAATGCAAGAACATTCATTGATTTATAACAAGATGCCAATCATTTAAAATAAGGGAACTCATTATAGTTGAATCCCGCTATCCCAGCCTGACTTTAATCACCATCAGTATTTTAAAATGAATTATCGGCGTATCCCTTCCACAGACAAGGTGAGATATATAACATTAGATTGTTCTCCCAACATTTTGATACTTATACCATAATCTGTTAACTTAAAGTGTGTTTCACCTACAAAGCCACGGCGATAACCAAACCAGGGATCAGCCCCATGTCCAACAGGTCTCACATCAATCTTGAGTGGTTTAGTAATACCTCGAAAGGTAAAGTCACCCCATAAAACAGCACTGCCATCCGCACTTTGTTCAAAGGATGTTGAAACAAAATGTGCCTCCGGAAATTGCTTAACATCCAGATAAGCGACATCTCTTAAATGTTTATCTCTTTCAGCGTGGTTAGTATCAATACTGGCGGTTTTAATCATCACAGATACTGATGAATCCTCGGGTTTATTTTCGTCATAACTAAACACACCAGAAAAAGTATTAAAGCGACCACTCATCCAGCTAAAACCTAAATGCTGAATACGAAAATCAATAAAGGCATGCATGCCCTCAGTATCAATCTCATACTCTTCTGACAACACCGACAATGGCATTAACAACATCAATAATAAGCTATAAAAATACGATTTCACTACGTCACCTCACTGTTTTATTTTCGACCCAACATCCTGTTTAACACAGCATCTTTATCAACAAAATGATGTTTCAATGCCGCTAAAATATGCAATGTCACAAGCCCCATCAATGCATAGGCTAAATAATAATGCACCTCGCCTGCCCAATCTTCTAAATTAGCAATGTCTTGCAATAGCGCCGGTATGCTAAACCAATCGAAGACAATAAGACTCTTACCTTTTGCTGTCACGATAAAATAGCCACTGATGCCAATCAACACGACTAAGAGGTTCATCAAACTATGCACCCAACAAGACAATTTATCTTGCCAACTACCCTTTGTTAATAAAGAAACTACCTTGTCATGAAAAAATTGCCAGATCGCTCTTACTAGCAATAATATCAAAACGACTACGCCCAAACTCTTATGCCACCATGGCGCCCGATGGTACCAAGGATCGTAATAACCCAACTCTACCATCCATATCCCGATAAAAAACAACACAAAAACCAATACTGCAATGAGCCAATGTAGCCATATTGTCGGCCGATCAAAACCAGTAGATTTAGTATTTATTTTCATATTTTAACGTTCATTTCACTTTCAAGTTTAGCGCTTAGTCATCGTAAAAATCAGATAATAATCATATTTTATTTTCAATATCCTCTTTGTATCACAGCTGTAACTAGCCTATTAACACCTTCATATCGTCCCTACCTTTTGGTTTGCACTTACGCATTAACATTAATATACTCAGATTCACTATCTCAATAATAATGGGTGAAACAATGAAAATCACATTATTCCTCAGCCTGCTATTCTCCGCTTTCTGTGCTAATGCAGATGAAACCATTGTTCCACTCGATATGGAATTAGGCTACTGGGAGATCACCTCAGAAATCGGTGAAAATAACATAATTCAACAAATGTTAGCCAAAATGCCTGAAGCACAACGTGCCCAAATGCGTGCCATGATGGAAAGTGAAATGAAACAACCCGTCGTCAAACAGTGCATTACCGAAGACTCGCTAAAAGATATGAACGCGCAACTCCGAGAAGCCTTTGGCGGCCAACAACAATGCAAATTCAAAGTCACAAACAGCAACAACAAAGAATTCATGGGTGAACTCGACTGTGCCGGCAGCATCACCACCATTCACACTAAAGTCATCACATCCAAACGCCACGAATCTAATGTCGTCAGCCATATTCCTGAAATGGGCACAAATGATATTCTCACCATTGCCGAATGGAAATCAGCGACTTGTCCAACAGGCTTATAGCTATAATCAATCCTCAGCCGTCTCAATGGCTTGACACTATTCTTTCGCATTAGGAATAAAGGAGAGAACGATTTCAATCCTAAGCTTGAGTCATAAATCAAGCTGACAGACCGATTCCCCCTTGATTCCTTGCCTTGATTTCTTCTCTGTTTCCTCAACGTAAAAACAGCATTCGATGAAGACTGTATTTTCACGCTCAGTTTCGGTGTTTTCAGCTATGTATAGATGGTATTTTCCATTGCCTTGGAATATTGGCTGGATAGTAGCTTCGCCATTTACCCACACAGTGCCCTGTGATTTAGAGGTAAGTGTCCAAGCGTCAAGTGTTTCGAAATTATCGATTTGTTTATGAATAAAATCAGAGGATGTCTGCAACCAGACTGTTTCCCCACTCGGACGATGCACTAATGCATGTTCTGGATGTGGAACTTTCATCGTTATATGAGCATCACCACTACTCGAGACGTCGCAGGATATTGGGCTCGCATAAGCAAAGCACGAAAATGACAGCATTAAGATGGTTGAGAAAATTTTCATGGTTTCAGTGCATAACAGTCTGTTTTATGAAGTTTTTGGCTTCATAATAAGTATTAAAGAAGTCGCGTCATAAGTCATTTTCTTCAAATCTAAAATCCTTTTAAGTAATTGCTCAAGATCAAGCTGGCTGCCCCCTTGATTCTTTCTCTTTAGATCAAGCTGGCTGACCCCTTGATTCTCTTTCCAAACCAGCTCGGCTGTTAAAGCGAAGATAACCCTAAGGGCAATGCCCTTTTGATTGGTTTGTTTTGATTAGTAGACAAACCCTATAAATGACCCTTTATACATATTGCCTTAGCGCTTTATTGGTTTTATCAAGTGCCTCGTTATAGATATTCATGCCGTATTTATCACGGTCAAGATCCCAGCGTTCATACCAGCCTAAAAAGGCAGCTTGTCTTTCCTCAAAATGCTTTTTCAGCGTTCTCAAAGAACCTTCTTGAATATAACCGTTATCAGGGAACTGTTGGTTTAGAAGATTAATGATATTCCGACACTCAACTTTACCGTATTTATCACGATCAGCTCCCCACTTATTATGCCAAGCAATAAATTCTATTTCACGATGCTTCCAAAAATCTACCATCGAATCATAATCATCTATGGTCAGCACATTTTTTTGAATTTGTTTGCCAGACCCCTCAAACATTAATAGGTTACGTTTCACCAGCACGTTATCCATGGGCAATGAAATTTTATTGTTGCCATATACCATTATCGAAATGTAAACATTTTCTTTTCCATCTTCAACCGCAAAAGTGCCGGAACTACCCGGTGCTATATCCTGAAACCCATGCTTGATAAAGTCCGAAACAATATTCTCAAATTTTTCAAACCTTTGACTTTCAACTTCACTTTTATTTAGATATTTAGCACTCCCTTCCCCACCCAGATCCAACACATCTTTTATGCCGATACTGCTCGATCCAGATTCTTCAGAACTGATTTCAGAAAAATATTTTTGAATTTCATCTAACTGGGTGCGAAGCTTAAGCACTTTTTGCCAGTCAGCTTTGGCAGAAATGACGGCGTTTGTTTTATTTTCAACTATGACAGTCCGAATAGACATATAAACTCCCTTTTATAGATGTAAGTGACGATAAATTATTTGAATAATAATAGCTTATTGTCATCAGATGATAACAATAAACTCAGGTTCTGGTGCAGTATTTATACACCAAAATCTACCTTGAATTTAGGATTAGTCACAAGTAGGCCGCCGCATCATAATGTCTTTCAAAGAAATAGCAACAATCATTAAGCGAAAATGCAGGATGGACAGATGATAATCAGAAAATAGGCAATCGACTTAATTACCGCTGCCTACGTCGATTCGCCTTCCCACCCCGAACATGCTGCGTACGCATTCTTTGTGCTTTCGCTTGCTCCGATTTTGCACTGACACGTCGGCCTTCTCCTTGCCCTCCTGTGCCTGCTGGTTGCCAAGCTGGGATCAGATGCTTTTTACCATTACCAATTAAGTCAGCTCGGCCCATTTTCGCTAAAGCTTCACGTAGCATTGGCCAATTTTCTGGATCGTGATAACGTAAAAATGCTTTATGTAGACGGCGGACTTTAATGCCTTTTGGCACCACAATATCGCCGCCATTGCGCTTCACTTTTTTCAACGTGTCTTTGCCCGAATGATACATGGCAGCTGCTGCTGACATCGGCGATGGTAAATAGGCTTGTACTTGATCGGCCCTAAAGCCATTACGTTTCAGCCAAATCGCCAAGTTCATCATATCTTTATCGGTAGTGCCCGGATGGGCAGCAATAAAGTAGGGAATCAAATACTGTTCTTTACCCGCCGCTTTTGAGTATTTATCAAATAGGGCTTTGAACTTATCGTAAGTACCAATACCCGGCTTCATCATCTGATCAAGCGGCCCTTCTTCGGTATGTTCTGGGGCAATCTTTAAATAGCCACCGACATGATGCGTGACCAGTTCTTTGACATACTCAGGCGATAACACCGCCAAGTCATAACGCAGCCCCGAAGCAATCAATATTTTCTTAATCCCAGGTAAAGCCCGCGCCCGACGATACAGATTAATCAACGGGGTATGGTCCGTATTAAGATTTTTACAAATACCTGGATAAACACAAGATAAGCGGCGACAGCTAGCTTCAATCACTTCACTTTTACAGGCCAAACGATACATATTGGCCGTTGGGCCGCCTAAATCAGAAATGACGCCGGTAAAACCCGGCGCAGTATCACGAATCGCTTCGACTTCTTTAATAATTGAATCTTCAGAACGATTTTGAATAATTCGGCCTTCATGCTCGGTAATAGAACAAAAAGTACAGCCGCCAAAACAACCCCGCATGATATTGACCGAGAAACGAATCATTTCATAAGCAGGAATATTTTTATCACCATATTGCTTATGAGCGACCCGGCTGTAGGGTAAATCAAACACACCATCCATTTCTGGTGTTGTTAAGGGGATGGGTGGTGGGTTAAGCCAGACATCACGTTCGCCATGTTGTTGCACTAACGCCAAGGCATTACCCGGGTTGGTTTCTAAATGTAGAATTCGAGAGGTATGGGCATACAACACGGTGTCACTTTTCACTTCTCCATAAGCTGGTAGCCGGACAACCGTATGTGATTTGTCTTTCATTTCGGCCCGTTTGAAATGAATTTGAATCACTTGCGCGCCATCGTCTCTTTTTTCGGGTTCGGCTTGTTTTGAATCTTCACAGCTTGTCGCTGTTTTCATCTCATACGGGTCAATTGGCGGGTTTAATTTCCCTGGGGTATCCACACTGGTCGAGTCTTTTTCCCACCACCCTTCACGCTGTCCATGTTTCTTCACAAAGGCCGTGCCACGAATATCGGTTAAGTCTTTAACCGACTCTTTTTGGGCTAAACGATGGGCAATTTCGACTACTTGGCGTTCGCCATTACCATAAACCAAAAGATCCGCTTTAGAGTCCATGATGACACTACGACGGACTTTTTCAGACCAATAATCATAGTGGGCAATACGGCGAAGGCTGGCTTCTATGCCACCAATAATAATCGGTACCCCTTTATACGCTTCACGGCAACGCTGACTATAAGGTACCACGCAACGATCCGGGCGCTTGCCCCCTTCTCCATCTGCGGTATAAGCATCATTACTGCGAATACGCCGATCCGAGGTATAACGATTGACCATCGAATCCATATTGCCGCCGGTGACGCCAAAGAATAAATTCGGTTGTCCAAGTTGTTTAAAATCGTTGGTATCGGTCCAATCAGGTTGGGAAATAATGCCAACACGGAAACCTTGCGCTTCCAATAAACGGCCAATTAATGCCATCCCAAAACTAGGGTGATCGACATAGGCATCGCCTGTCACCAAAATAATGTCACAACTATCCCAGCCAAGATCATCCATTTCCGCGCGAGACATTGGTAGCTGAGTGGCTATACCGAAGCGATGTGCCCAGTGTTTACGATAAGAAAAAAGATCGGGTGCTGCTTGCATAAAATCTCAGTTTGGCGAATGAAGGGAATATTTTTTAATCGCCTATTCTATAACAAACTGCTGCCAATACGGCGTTATGGCCATTAACCCTTAATCGACGATATGAATTTCAGTTCCGACTGATACGTATTGGCTCAACTCTTCAACCTCTTCATTGCGCAATGCAATACAGCCTTCTGTCCAATCAATATTTTGATGGATTTTTAACTTTTCTTGCGTCTCCTCACCAATACCATGAATGCCTATCGCGCCGCCCAAAACCAAATTCTGCGGAGGTTGTCTTCCAAAAATATGAGCATCCAATACCGCACGATAATCCTGACGTGTAATGAGTTTGTCTGATAATGCCCGCTTGGCATCTTTTATATTCGGGTAATTCAGTCTCATAAATAAATGAAAACGGTCACTATTTCTTACCTCAGTAATGCGGTATTGACCGACTGGGGTCCGGCTATCACCTTCGCGTATTTTGCCACCACTACCGCCACTGCCTAGCGCGACTTTATAGCTTTTAACGATAAAACGTCCTTTCTTAACATAGAGCGTATGTTGGGACTGTGATAACAATAGCGAAATTTTATCAACGTCATAAGGCGTATTAGCTTGGGCACTGCCAGCTAATATTGTCATCAGTGAAACACAGAGTAGGCACAATCTTTTCATCATTTAAAACAGTCTAAATCCAATGGCTTATTAAAAAAATAACTTACCTAAATAAGGGCGGTTTCGTCGTATTAATTCATATAATAACTTCGGCAAATTAATTTGAAATATCTCTTCTTGCAACGCTGCCGAAGCCTTCAATTTCTTTAAATTCGCCTGTGTAATTAACCGCGATGTCGCCAAACCTATCACATTTCCTTTATCTTCAACAGGTAACACCAGGCTTCGCCCTTCAAAACTCTGGTTGATCCGTGCCATGGTTTGCTTGAATACGGGACGGTTAGTTCCCCACAAATTGATGCTCATTACCCCATTAGCGGTTAATAACCCCGCACAGGCATCAAAAAAAGCCTGAACCCCAACACTGGCTGCCATACCAATATGATCATAAGCATCAACAAGCAACATATCGTAACCCACCGCATCTTGATAAAAGCGCTCTTGTACAAATAAATAACCATCACCAACATGAATATTGATGCGGCTATCATTCTCAGGCACTTGAAAATAACCATGGGCTACTTTCACGACATCTTGACGATACTCCACCACATCAATCTGACAATTTGGAAAGTGATGCAAAATAAACTTTACTAAGGACCCGCCCCCTAAACCAACAACCAGTACACGTTCCGGCGCGGGGTTCAGCAGCAGTGCCGCCATCATCGCTTCGGTATAAGTTAGCTCCAAGGTATGCGGCGTTTGTAATGACATACAACTCTGGCGAGGAAAGGTACCAAAATGTAGCGAACGAAGTTCACCTTCATCCACAACTTCTATTACCCCATCATCAGTATGAGAATGATGTATTACCTGACCATCATGAAGTCTCATTATAGAAGGATTCGTCTAATATACCGCACGTTCAACCACGATCGTACTGCCATCAACATCGATTCTAAAACATGATTCATGGGTGCTGTATTCGTTTGCTCTGCCATTCCACTATCATCCTCTGCCGTAATAACATTAGATGATAGGACTGAAAAACTCAGTAAGCTAAAAAGTATTAACAAATAAAATCGACTCAAAATACAATTCTCTATCCGAGATCTAGAAACACAATGAGCAGTATAATCAGCTACGTCATTTTACAAAAGCTGAAAAAACCCGCTGCTTACGTTAAAATGATTTGGTTCGACACACCACAACCTCAATAACTATAAAGAGTAACACTATGGCTGATTTTAAAATTGCTCCTTCTATTCTGTCTGCTGACTTTGCTCGCTTGGGCGAAGAAGTTGATAACGTCCTCGCATCAGGTGCTGATATTGTTCACTTTGATGTAATGGATAATCATTACGTGCCTAACCTCACCATTGGTCCGCTAGTTTGCGAAGCGCTTCGCAAACATGGCGTCACAGCTGAAATTGACGTTCACCTGATGGTTAAGCCTGTTGACCGTATCATTCCTGATTTTGCTAAAGCGGGTGCGAGTTTCATTACCTTCCACCCTGAAGCATCAGAACATATCGACCGCAGCTTACAACTTGTTAAAGCAGAAGGCTGTAAAACAGGTTTAGTCTTTAATCCAGCAACACCGCTATCTTTGGCAGAACATGTTATGGATAAAGTAGACCGTATCTTATTAATGTCTGTTAACCCAGGCTTTGGTGGTCAATCTTTCATCCCAAATACGCTTGAAAGATTACGTCAAGCACGCAAAATGATTGACGAAAGCGGTTATGACATCGACTTAGAAGTCGATGGTGGCGTGAATGTTAAAAACATTCGTGAAATTGCTGAAGCCGGTGCACGTACTTTCGTAGCAGGATCAGCGGTATTTGGCGCAGCACAAGCCAGTGATGCTAATGATTACCAAACAATCATTGCTGCTTTACGTGCAGAACTCGCACAAGCCAAAATCTAAATAATGGCTTTAAGCAAACCCAAAATGGTATTGATCGACCTTGATGGCACGCTCATTGATAGCGTGCCAGATTTGGCTTGGTGCGTAGACGAAACCATGAAAGCTTTAGCATTGCCAGTTCGTGGTGAAGCAAAAGTGAGAAATTGGGTGGGCAATGGCGTACCTCGCTTAATTGAGCGTGCCTTAGTCGAACAACTCGATGGCACACCCAGTGATGCACTGTACGCAAAAGCAGCGCCTATCTTAAAAGATTTAGGTATTTTTGATCATTTCGAAATGGTTATCAGTGGTGATACTTTACCGTTGAAAAAACCTGACCCAGCATCACTGCTTCATGGCGCGGGTTTTTTTGGTGTTGTTCCTGAACAAGCCATGATGATCGGTGATTCAGTTAGTGATGTTAAAGCGTCACGTGCTGCCGGTTTTTCTATCGTTTGTATGAGTTATGGCTATAATCATGGTGTCGATATTCGTACAGCCGGCCCCGATGCAGTCATTGATAGCTTTGCAGAATTAGCCGGACTTTTTTAGAGAAAATAAATGACACCGGCTGAATTTGATCATTATGCACAGCAAGGCTATAACCGTATCCCGGTCGCTAGAGAGATCTTAGCTGATTTAGATACCCCACTTAGCACCTACCTTAAACTCGCTGATGCGCCCTATTCTTATTTATTTGAGTCTGTCCATGGCGGTGAGAAATGGGGCCGTTACTCCATCATTGGTCTACCTTGTGACACGACCATTCGGGTTACTGGCCAACAGATCGTCACCCAACACCAAGGCCAAATCATTGACCACGTCACTTCTGATGATCCTTTATCTTGGATAGAAAACTATAAAGATCAATATAAAGTTCCAGATATCAGTTATCTGCCCCGTTTTAATGGCGGTTTAGTCGGCTATTTCGGCTATGACACCGTACGTTATATAGAACCCCGGCTTGGCGACAGTCCAAACCCAGACCCTTTGGCCTGCCCAGATATATTATTAATGGTCTCTAATGATCTGATTGTGTTTGACAATCTATCAGGCCGCTTGTTTTTAATTGTGCATGCTGACCCTAGCACCGATAACGCCTACGCTTTAGCGCAACAAGACTTAGATGATTTAACCAACCGCTTACGTACCGCGACACCTAGTTACAAACCAGAACATACCAGCAAAACCGTCAATGAAGAGGACTTTGTCTCAGGGTTTACGCATGATGGTTTCATTGATGCCGTTGAAAAAGCCAAGCAATACATTACCGATGGCGACATTATGCAAGTCGTCCTGTCACAGCGTCTTTCGGTGCCTTTTTCAGCACAGGCGGTGGATTTATACCGTTCTCTCAGAACGCTCAATCCCTCTCCCTATATGTATTACCTCAATTTAGAAGATTTCCATATTGTGGGATCCTCACCAGAAATTCTGGTACGTATGGAAGAAGACGAAGTCACGGTCAGACCGATTGCTGGCACGCGTCCTCGTGGTAAGACAGTTGAAGAAGACAAAGCCTTAGAACAAGAGCTACTCGCCGATCCAAAAGAATTAGCAGAGCATTTGATGCTCATCGATTTAGGCCGAAATGATGCAGGACGTGTCAGCCAAGTCGGCACCGTTAAACTCACGGCTAAGATGGTGATAGAACGCTATTCCCATGTCATGCATATTGTGTCCAATGTCACTGGTAAAGTCGTGCCTAATATGACTTGTATCGATGCCTTACGCGCCACCTTCCCTGCCGGTACCGTGAGTGGTGCTGCTAAAGTACGCGCCATGGAAATTATTGATGAGCTAGAACCTATCAAACGCGGTGTCTACGCAGGTGCCGTCGGTTACTTATCTTGGTCTGGCAATATGGATACTGCGATTGCTATCCGCACCGCCGTTATCAAAGACAATACGCTCCATATTCAAGCTGGCGCTGGTATTGTCTATGATTCAGTGCCAGAAATGGAATGGCAGGAAACAATGAATAAAGCACGGGCTATTTTTCGTGCCGTATCGATGGCTGAGGCTGGTCTCGATCTTAATCAACATGAACACAAATAGATGGACATCACTCAATGTTATTGATGATAGATAATTACGATTCATTCACTTATAACTTAGTACAATACTTCGGCGAACTCGGTGCTGACGTACAAGTGCACCGTAATGATAAAATTACCATCGCCGAAATTGAAGCCCTTAATCCCGATAAAATTGTGATTTCACCTGGCCCTTGCACGCCAAACGAAGCAGGTATTTCATTAGAAGTCATACGTTATTTTGCCGGTAAGAAACCCATTCTTGGCGTCTGTCTCGGTCATCAATCTATCGGCCAAGCCTTCGGTGGTGAGATCATTCATGCTAATGAAATAATGCATGGCAAGACCTCTTCTGTTCACCATAATAACACCAGTGTTTTCAATGAATTAAATAACCCTTTTAAAGCAACACGTTATCATTCGTTAGTCATCAATAAAGCTAACCTGCCAGACTGTTTTAACATCACAGCTTGGACACAAAATGATGATGGTAGCCTAGATGAAATTATGGGCATTCAACATAAAACATTGCCGGTTGAAGGCGTGCAGTTTCACCCAGAATCTATCTTGACTGAACAGGGTCATGCCCTGCTAAAAAACTTTCTTGACCGTTAGGGACAAAGCTAACATGGATATTCAAAACGCCCTTAAAATTGTCATCAATAAGCAAGATTTAACATCGCAGCAAATGACGGCTGTGATGCAGCAAATCATGACGGGTGAAGCCACGCCATCACAAATTGGTGGGTTTCTAGTCGCTTTGCAGATGAAAGGCGAAACAGTTGATGAAATTGCCGCCGCTGCCAGCGTTATGCGTGCATTAGCGACTCCGGTTGATATTGATGGTGATCATATCGTTGACACCTGTGGCACCGGTGGCGATGGCGCCAGTACCTTTAATGTTTCTACCGCCAGTGCCTTTGTCGTTGCCGCCGCGGGCGCTAAAGTCGCAAAACACGGTAACCGTTCAATCAGTAGTAGCTCTGGCAGTGCTGATGTTTTAGAAGCTGCTGGCGTCAACTTAGATGTATCACCACAACAAGTTAAACACTGCGTCGACACGGTGGGCGTTGGGTTTATGTTTGCCCAAAAACATCATGGCGCTATGAAACATACTATCGCGCCACGGCGAGAAATGGCAGTGAGAACCATTTTCAACTTACTCGGTCCCCTCACCAATCCCGCTACAGCCAAACACCAAGTATTAGGCGTCTTCGATAAAAAGTGGGTTGAGCCGATGGCCAATGTCTTAAAGGCTTTAGGCAGTCAGCATGTCCTCGTTGTTCACGCTGAAGATGGTCTCGATGAAATCAGTATTGGTGCTCAAACCTATGTTGCAGAGCTCAAAAATGGACTTGTGACCTGCTATAACATCAAACCTGAAGACTTCGGCCTACAACGCGAAAACGTGAGTCAATTAGCCATTAATAATGCCCAAGAAAGTTTAGCCGTCATAAATACTATTTTTGATGGTGAGTCCGGGCCGGCCAGAGATATTGTTGCCCTCAACGCGGGTGCCGCTATTTATGCTGCTGATCTAGCGCCCACACTCGCCAATGGTATCGAACAAGCACAAACGATGATCGACAATGGTCAAGCTAAACAAAAACTGCAAGACTTCATTACCTGTAGCAACACTTAAACCCCAAAACAAATAAAGCCAAATGATGACCGATACCCCTGATATTTTAAAAAAAATTCTACAGCGTAAACAACAAGAGATCGCTAAACGTAGCCAAATTGTGTCGCTACAACAAATCAAGAGGCGTGCAGAAGAAGCCGATGCGCCAAGGGGTTTTGTCGCATCGATTGAAGCTAAAATCAATGCAGGTCAGGCAGCGGTCATCGCTGAAATTAAAAAAGCCTCGCCAAGCAAAGGCTTATTAAGAGAAAACTTTATTCCCGCAGACATTGCAAAGTCCTATGAACAACACGGTGCGGCTTGTCTATCCGTATTAACAGATAAAGATTTTTTCCAAGGTAGTGAAGCCTATTTGCAACAAGCAAGAGCAGCCACAAAGCTACCCGTTATCCGTAAAGACTTTATTGTTGACCCTTATCAAGTCTACGAAGCACGCGCCATTAATGCAGACTGTATTCTATTGATTGTGTCAGCGCTCAATGATGATCAACTCGCAGAATTGACCGATCTCGCACTTAATTTGGATATGGACGTATTGGTCGAAGTGCATAATTTAGCAGAATTAGAACGGGCTTTATTATTAAACCTACCCTTAATTGGCATTAATAATCGCAATTTGAGCACATTTGAAACATCGCTTGATACCACATTAGCATTATTGGCACGTATTCCAGAAAACCACACTGTTATTACTGAAAGTGGCATCCATAGCCCCGCAGATGTTGCCTTAATGCGTGACCATGATGTTCACGGCTTTCTAATTGGTGAAGCGTTTATGCGAGCTGATGACCCCGGTCACCAACTGAGCACATTATTTAGCTAAAATCCTTGGTTTACGGTGTTCTTCATCGTATATGATCATCGTTTTACCACGCGCCCAGACTAGACCTTGATCTTGAAGAGTGCGTAATACACGACCGGCCATTTCTCTAGAGCAACCCACCATACGGCTAATTTCTTGCCGGGTCGCCTTAATTTGTGTGCCCTCTTCATGCTGCATCGCATCAGGCTGTGCAGACAATTCTCTTAAGGCTGCTGCAACACGACCCGTCACATCCAAAAAGGCCAACTCGCTGGCTTTACGCGTTGTTGATAATAGCCGCTTCGCCATATTTTCTGCTAACAATGTTAATAGTTTTGGGTAACATTCTTTTAAGGTTGTTGTGGATAAACCTTTGACTTGTTGATAAGTAATTTCTTCAGTTCGACAATCTGTTTTCGCTCTGACGGTCACAGTACGGTCAATAACTTCAGAGAACAGGCCTATTTCACCAATAAAATCACCTTGATTCAAATGCGCAACAATCAATTCTTCACCATCATCATTTTCCATCACGATGGTGACAGAGCCTTCACGAAGATAATAAAGTGTATCTGCTGAATCACCAGGACGAATTAAAGTTGATTTGGCAGTGTAATGCTTACTATGACAAGCACGAAAGAAATCTGCTAAATCTTCTTCAATCTGTTTGTATTTTGTATAGTCCAATTTCTCCGACCCTCATTAAATTTACCCTAGTTAAATGTTCAGATTCGTATCTATAACAAAGCTAGTGCTAACTATATCGGCATCAAATATGTCAAAATTAAGACTATTTATCAATATATGGTTACTTATTAATGAAAGCACGAGTCAAGTGGATAGAAGACGTACAGTTTTTAGGTGAGTCTGGTACCCAACACACTATCGTCATGGACGGACCAGAAGAACGCGGTGGCCGCGGTACTGGAATGCGTCCTATGGAGTTGCTATTGCTAGGTTTAGGCGGCTGTACAAGTTTCGATGTCGTTGCAATGTTAAAAAAGTCTCGGCAAGATATTGTCGATTGTGTTGTCGAAATTAATGGCGAACGAAGTGAAAGTGTGCCAAAAATTTTCACAGATATTCATGTTCATTTCATTATCACCGGCAGGAATATTAAAGAATCACAAGTGAAACGCGCAATAGAACTGTCCTCAGAGAAATATTGCTCTGCTTCATTGATGCTTGGAAAAGCCGCTAAAATGAGCCATGACTATGAGATTATTGATGTTGCCTAATCCTAGTCGCTTATCCCACAAGGATCGCTTATGAAACGGCCTGCCGCCACCAGTGGACTACGCCATATTGCACTATTCGTAAACGATCTCGATGCCTGCGCCCAGTTCTATACTGAACTATTGGGTATGAAAGTCGAATGGCAGCCCGACGCTGACAATCTTTATCTAACATCCGGCAACGATAATTTAGCTTTACATCGCAGTGATCAAGACTTTAACAACACGACCCAAAAATTAGACCATATTGGTTTTATTATTAATACGCCCGAACAGGTAGATGAATGGTTCCAGTTTTTAAACCACCACAAGGTCACTATCCGCCAACCGCCTCGAACCCATCGGGATGGTGCACGTAGTTTTTATTGCTATGACCCTGCTGGGACCACCCTCCAGCTCATCTATCACCCTCCCATTTCATAGACCTCATATCATGAATAGCTATATATACAAAAGCAGCCGTAAAGACGAGTTATACCTCTACTTAGCCAATAAAGATGACTTTTCCCAAGTGCCACAAGCGCTTTATGATTCAATGGGTAAAGAACCTATCTACGTGATGGAATTGACCCTCACGCCAGACAAACCGTTAGCGAGAGAAAACGTCATAAAAGTAATGGAAAACATACAAAAGCAGGGTTATCACGTTCAAATGCCTCCACCAACACACAACCTCACCAGTTTTAAAGAACCCGCTAAATACGTAAACTGAGGACTAGAACACATTAAATATCAGCTATTTAAAGCACACTATCGCTAACTATTTTATACCTCTGATATTTGCTCAACGGGAGTGCTAGACCAAATGTTCACTCGACTCATTGTTTTTCCACTTTTTTGTGCATGTTTGCTACTCATGTTCAGTGGTGCCATACGGGCTGAACAGCAGAGTGCTCACCCTTGCAACAGTAGCGTCGAGTCACAAGCTGTTATCGAACGAGCAGATCTTCATAGTCAATAAGCCCCGCACCCGAAATACTAGTAGAGGCCTATCAAGCCAGAAAATACTTGCTTAATGATGCTATGGTCAGAATCACGTTACAATTGACCCATCCCCTAAATATAAGAAACAACCATGGCTTACTTACCCTGTGAAATAGTCGACACGCAGTCCAATGTCGATGCTGCTGTAATTTGGCTGCATGGCCTCGGTGCTAATGGTCATGATTTTGTGCCGATCGTTCCCCGGCTTAATCTCCCAGATTCACTCGCTATCCGTTTTATCTTTCCCCATGCACCTTCCATTCCCGTTACTATCAACGGCGGTGCCGTCATGCCCGGCTGGTACGATATTTATGCTCTGGACATGGAACGAGAAATAGACACACCGCAAATTTTGGCCTCATCAAAAGCGATAAAAGACTTGATTGAACGTGAAATAGCGCAAGGCCTCAGCAGTGAACGAGTTGTACTCGCTGGCTTCTCTCAAGGCGGTGCAGTTATTTTTGAAGCGGGCTTAAGTTTTGATAAACCGCTAGCAGGTCTCATGTCTCTATCCAGCTATTTTGCAACGTATAAAACTATTGAGCCACACCCAGAAAATGAATCCGTACCAATACATATTTTCCACGGCGATCACGATGACATTGTCACCCTGCCCATGGCCCAACACGCCCTTGAACAGCTCAAAAAACTTGGCCGACTACCCGAATACAAAAGCTACCCAATGGCCCATGAAGTCCACCCTCAAGAAATCGATGATATTTCGGCCTGGCTCCAAAAGGTCCTGGCATGATTCAAGCGATATTTATCGCCCCTGAACCTAAGGCACAACAACACTCTGTTACTCAAATCGATGTCATTGCACACCAAGGTATCATCGGCGATCGAAACTATGAACAACATCGCTGGCAGGGCCAAAATATCACCTTGATTGAAATCGAACACATAAACGCTTTTAATCAACAATACCAACAGAAAATTGCTATTGAAGACACTCGCCGTAATATCATTACTAAAGGTATATCCCTTAATGAATTAGTGGGCCAAGAATTTTCAATTGGTCCCGTCAGATTGCTTGGGACGGAACGCTGTGAACCCTGTCATACACTCAGTCAACAACTCGCGACTGACACTGTGTCAGCACAACACGTCTTAAAAGCTTTTACTGCCAAGGCGGGCATTAGAGCAACCCTTTTAACCAGCGGCACAATCACTGTCGGCATGCCCGTCATCACCGTAGAGCCTCAAGCAGAATCATGACTGACTGTCCTTATATTCAGGCTGTTAAACACTGGTTGGAACACACCGTTATTGGACTGAACCTATGCCCTTTCGCAAAACGTGAATTGATAAAAAACCGCATTCGTTTCATGGTCACTTATGCCAAGACAACACCACAACTGATGCAGATGCTACACGCAGAACTTCAACATCTAGACCAGAACCCAACAACTGAAACAAGCTTAATTATTCACCCCTCAGTCTTAACGCAATTTGCCGACTACAATGATTTTCTGGAAGATGCTGAGTCCTTATTAATTGAGCAAGGCTATGAAGGTCAATATCAAATTGCGAGCTTTCACCCACACTATCAATTTGCAGGTACACAGGCTGAAGATGCCGAAAACTACACAAACCGTTCGCCCTTTCCGCTACTTCATTTATTACGAGAACGTAGCTTAGAACAAGCCATTGCATCCTATCCCAATCCAGAGCAAATACCTGAGCGTAATATTGCACTGATGAACACAATGGGAACAGCAAAACTACAGCAACAATTACAAGACTGCTACAAAGACACTGACTCTTAACCCTACGTGGCTACATCCCTACGTCTCTTTATCTGCCAACGCTTGTAATTGATATAAGGCCTCTAAAGCTTGTTTAGGCGTTAAGTCGTTAGGGTCAATTGTCGCCAAATGCTGTGCTAGTTTTGAGGATTCAGCCGCCTGACTAAATAAATCTGTTTGTTTCACTTCAGGCGATTCGGGTAACTGTTGGCGATTGGCTTCAAGCTCTGCCAGTTTGACTTTAGCCGTCGCAATCACATCATTCGGTACACCGGCTAATTGAGCGACTTGTATGCCATAGCTTTGATTGGCTGGTCCTAATTTCAATTGATGCATAAACACAATTTTATCGCCATGTTCAATAGCATCTAAATGCACGTTAATCGCTTTGTCATACAACACAGGAATTTGCGTTAATTCAAAATAATGGGTCGCAAATAAACTATAAGCACCAATATCTCGCACTAATTTTTCTGCACAAGCCCAAGCCAGTGCCAAGCCATCAAACGTACTGGTGCCCCGTCCAATTTCATCCATCAAAATCAAACTCTGCTCGGAGGCATTATTTAAAATATTGGCCGCTTCACTCATTTCCACCATAAAAGTCGATCGGCCCGAAGCTAAATCATCTGAAGCACCAATCCGAGTGAATATTTGGTCAACGGGTCCAATCGTCGCCTTAGTGGCGGGTACAAAACTGCCGATATGGGCCAGCAACACAATCAAGGCCACCTGACGCATATAGGTCGATTTGCCCCCCATGTTTGGCCCCGTGATCATTAATAAGCGTTGCTGCTCTGACAACACTAGATCATTCGGACAAAAATGCTGTTGACTCGCCACCTCAACAACAGGGTGGCGTCCCTGTTTAATATGCATACCCGACCGATCGCTAAACACAGGCGCAACGTAATCTAAAGTCTCCGCCCGCTCTGCCAAGTTCACTAACACATCTAATTCTGCCAAGGCATGAGCAGATACCTGCAACACCGCTAAATCGGGCATCACCTTATCGAATAAAGCCTCATATAAGGCTTTTTCTAAAGCCAAGGCACGTTCATTGGCTGTTAAGACTTGCTCCTCAAATGTTTTCAATTCCGGCGTAATATAGCGTTCAGCATTTTTCAAGGTCTGCCGGCGCACATAATCTGTTGGCAGCTCAATATTGTGACTACGGCTTAACTCTATGTAATAACCATGGACGCGGTTATAACCGACCTTTAATGTCGACACTCCTGTCCGCTCACGTTCGCGCAACTCTAAATCGGATAAATATTGACTCGCCTCATCACGGATATTACGTAATTTATCGAGTGCTTCATCGTAACCAGGTGCAATCACACCGCCATCGCGAATCAAAACTGGCGGCTCATCAATTAAAGCCCGTTTTAACAAGGCTAATAATTCAGGAAATGTCCCCAGTTCACGATCTATCTGGACAAGGCGCTGTGATTCAAACTCGGCCAATGCGGTATGAAAGCCAGGTAATAAGGCCAAGGTATTACGTAACTGCATAAAATCACGTGGCCGTGCCGTACGCAAAGCAATACGCGCCAACACACGCTCAATATCACCCAAAGGTTTGAATAAGTCTTTACATGGATCCACACCTTGCAAGCTCAATAATTGTTGAATAGCTTGTTGCCGCAACGTTAAAATGGCTTGGTCTCGTAAAGGGCGCAATAACCAACGTCTAAACAGTCGCGCCCCCATCGGCGTCACCGTTTTATCCAATACCGCTAATAAAGTGTTGTCGCGGCTGCCCGATAAATTCAATTCCAGCTCTAAATTACGTCGCGACTGCGGATCAATTTGAATCGTATCGTTAGACTGCTCAACTTTAATGCTGCGCAAATGCGGTAAAGCAGCACGGTGGGTCTCTTGGGCATAATTTAATAAACAGCCCGCTGCAATTAAACCCAGCTCCAGATCATCGCAAGCAAAGCCTTTTAAATCTTGTGTTTTAAACTGCTCACATAAACGTCGTCGCGCTAACACTAAATCAAAATGCCAAGGCGGCAATGATCGTAACTGCTTAGCAAAATCCACTAAATTATCAACTTCCGATTCATCCACTAGAATTTCAGCGGCATTGAGCCGCGCAAGCTCCGCTAATAATTCAGTCAGTGACGACAATTCGCTAACCGTAAAGCGGCCACTACTGAGTTCTGCCGTTGATAAGCCATAGCTGCCTTTCGCCTGATAAACGGCGACCAATAAGTTTTCATTGCGGCTCTCAAGCAAGGCTTCTTCTGTCAAAGTCCCTGGGGTAATAATCCTGACTACTTCTCGATCGACCGGTCCCTTACTGGTAGCAGGATCACCAACCTGCTCGCAAATAGCGACCGATATCCCTTGTTTCACCAGCTTGGCTAAATAACCATCTGCGGCGTGATATGGCACCCCCGCCATCGGGATGGGCGAACCGCCACTGCTACCCCGAGCTGTTAATGTAATATCCAGCAATTCAGCCGCTTGATGGGCATCATCAAAGAACAACTCATAAAAGTCGCCCATACGATAAAACAATAAATAACCTGGGTTCTCGCTCTTAATACGCAGATATTGCTGCATCATTGGCGTATGATTTTGTTTTTTGATCATTACAATAGTGTAGCTTATGGAAACTTATTCTGACGCTCAACTTGAAAATTTAATTCAACAAGTCGCTGATCTTTTATTACGCAATCGACAGCAACTCGCCACGGCTGAATCTTGCACCGGTGGCTGGTTAGCAAAGTGTTGTACCGATCTTGCGGGCAGTTCTGTCTGGTTTGATCGTGGTTTTGTTTCCTATACCAATCAAGCTAAGCAAGATCTCCTATCCGTTTCAGCCGCCACACTTGAACGCTATGGCGCGGTCAGTTTAGAAACCGCCACCGAAATGGCCGAGGGTGCGCTCAACCATAGTCAAGCGACAATCAGTGTCGCGATTACCGGCATTGCTGGCCCCACTGGCGGCACACAAGGCAAACCCGTTGGCACCGTTTGCTTTGCTTTCGCCATCCAAGACCACCCCACCATCAGTGTACAAACCTTGTTCAGTGGCGACCGAGAAATGATTCGACGCCAAGCTGTCATAACAGCATTACAAGGAATCATTAAAAACGCTAGAGACGCTACCCATTCTATGGGATAATCACGCGATTACTCATCACACGATTTTATAAGGGCAACTTACAAATGGATGACAACAAAAAGAAAGCACTCGGTGCAGCACTTGGCCAAATAGAAAAACAATTTGGCAAAGGCGCGGTCATGCGCTTAGGCGATTCTGCTGCTAGCCGTGATATTGAAGCTGTTTCAACCGGTTCAATCGGTTTAGATGTTGCCTTAGGTATTGGCGGCCTGCCACGTGGCCGTGTTGTTGAAATCTATGGCCCTGAATCATCAGGTAAGACGACCTTAACCTTACATGCCATTGCTGAAATGCAAAAAATGGGTGGCACAGCGGCCTTCGTTGATGCGGAACATGCCCTTGACCCACTTTATGCCGAAAAACTGGGCGTTAATATTGATGACTTATTGGTTTCTCAACCAGACACTGGTGAGCAGGCACTAGAAATTACCGACATGCTCGTCCGCTCTGGCGCGGTTGATCTTGTCGTTATTGACTCCGTGGCAGCCTTGACACCTAAAGCAGAAATTGAAGGCGATATGGGTGACAGCCATATGGGACTACAAGCCCGTCTAATGTCACAAGCCTTACGTAAATTAACAGCGAACATTAAACGCTCGAATACTTTAGTTATTTTCATCAACCAAATTCGGATGAAAATCGGCGTTATGTTCGGTAACCCAGAAACCACTACCGGTGGTAATGCCCTCAAGTTTTATGCTTCTGTTCGACTTGATATTCGTCGCATCGGCGCCATTAAGAAAGGCGATGAAATTTTAGGTAATGAAACCCGCGTCAAAGTGGTTAAGAACAAAGTCGCCCCCCCCTTTAAACAAGTTCAATTCGATATTCTCTATGGCGAAGGTATTTCCCTTGAAGGAGAACTGATTGATCTCGGCGTACAACATGACATCGTCGAAAAATCAGGCGCTTGGTATAGCTACAACGGTACGCGTATTGGTCAAGGTAAGGACAATGTCCGAAGTTATCTCAAAGAAAATCCTGAAATGGCTGATGAGATCAATGCCAAGATTCGCGCCATCATGATGCCCGCTAAAGATGCCATTGTTGCACAAACAGAAGTTGAGGACGACGTAGAGGCGTGACAGCACAATCGATCACAGCGCGTGCAGTGAACCTACTCGCGCGTCGTGAACACAGTCAAGCAGAACTCAGAAAGAAGTTGCGTAAAGCCGAGTTTGAGCTCGATGATATCAATGCCACCATCGATAAGTTAGCTAAAGCAGATATTCAAAGTGATGCACGCTTTGCAGAAAACTACCTTCGCTATCGTTCACAACGCGGCTTTGGTAGCCAAAAGATTAGATTAGAATTAAAAGAACGCGGTGTTGATAGTGACACCATTAACACCGCCTTCGACCAAGCTGACGTAGACTGGTTTGAATTAGCTGTAGGCGTACGCAACAAACGTTTTGGACAACAGGCACCCGATGACCTTAAAGACCGAGCCAAGCAACAGCGGTTTTTACAACATCGTGGTTTTACGCACGAACAAATAAGTGAAAGTTTTAATATTTAAATACTATGAAAAGTAGCTCAGCAGATATCAGACAACGATTCCTGGATTTTTTCCAGCAACAAGGCCACAGCATTGTAGCCAGTAGCCCCTTAGTACCAGCCAATGACCCTACCCTGCTGTTTACCAATGCAGGCATGGTGCAATTTAAAGAACTTTTCCTCGGACAAGAAACACGTAGTTATTCCCGAGCAGTCACATCACAACGTTGTGTGCGTGCCGGTGGCAAGCATAATGACCTTGAAAATGTCGGTTACACAGCCCGTCACCATACCTTCTTTGAAATGCTTGGCAACTTCAGCTTTGGCGATTATTTCAAACGTGAAGCGATTCAATACGCTTGGCAGTTCTTAACGGTTGAACTGGCTTTGCCGGCTGATAAATTGTGGGTCACCGTGTACGAAGAAGATGATGAAGCAGCAGATATTTGGCTCAATGAAATCGGCGTAGACCCAAGTCGCTTATCGCGCATTGGCGCCAAAGATAATTTTTGGTCTATGGGCGACACTGGCCCTTGCGGCCCTTGCTCTGAAATATTTTATGACCATGGCCCTGACGTCGCGGGTGGGCCTCCCGGCACACCAGAAGAAGATGGCGATCGCTATATTGAAATCTGGAACCTCGTCTTTATGCAGTATGAGCGCGCTGCTGATGGTTCCTTGACCGACTTGCCTAAACCCTCTGTCGATACCGGCATGGGGCTTGAACGTCTTGCTGCTGTATTACAAAATGTCCACAACAACTACGACATTGACCTATTCCAACACCTGGTTAAAGCAATTCAAGACCTCTCTGGCACACCAGATCCAACACATACCTCACTACGCGTGGTGGCCGATCATATTCGCTCTTGTGCCTTTATGGTGACTGATGGCGTACAACCCTCTAATGAAGGTCGTGGCTATGTATTGCGTCGTATTATTCGTCGCGCTATTCGTCATGGTCATCAACTCGGTCTTAAAGACGCCTTCTTTTATAAGCTAGTCAAACCCCTCGTTGAAGAAATGGGCGAAGCGTTCCCAGAATTAGCCAAAGCACAAGCCAATGTTGAACGTACTTTAAAACAAGAAGAAGCGCGTTTCGCTGACACCTTAGACAATGGCCTTAAAATTTTAGACCAAGTCATTGCCAATATGGCTGATAAAGAAATCCCTGGTGAAACTGTATTCTTACTGTATGACACCTATGGCTTCCCAATCGACTTAACGGCTGACATTGCCCGCGAACGCCACCTGACTATTGACATCGCTGGCTTTGAACGTGAAATGGAAGCGCAACGCACGCGAGCGCGTTCTGCCAACCAATTTTCTGGTGGCTTATCGAAACAGACCACCATTGATGGTGAAACGACATTTTGTGGTTATGAACAAAGTCAAAACACCAGCCAGATCAGTCATATCTTGCTTGATGGCAAACAAGTCGACCAGCTTCATCCAGGACAACATGGCATCGTAGTACTTCAGCAATCTGCTTTCTATGCCGAATCCGGTGGTCAAGCGGGTGATATCGGCCAAATCACTTCTGACAATGCCAGTTTTACTGTCACCGACACCCATAAGCAAGGCAAAGCCTTCGCCCATATTGGTCAGCTTGAAAACGGCAGCCTACAAGTCGGCGACACCGTCACAGCTCAAATTGATGAAACTAACCGTACGGCTACGGCCTTGAATCATTCTGCGACGCATTTACTCCACGCTGCATTACAACAAACCTTAGGTGACCACGTCACTCAAAAAGGCTCTTTAGTGAATGCCCAACGTTTACGTTTCGACTTCTCTCATTTTGAGCCCGTTAATGAGCAACAACTTCACACCATAGAACGACTGGTCAACCAGCAAATTCGCTTTAATCACGATGTTGAAACTCAACTAATGGATTTGGAACAAGCCAAAGCCTCTGGCGCGATGGCCTTATTTGGCGAAAAATACGATGCGCAGGTCCGTGTACTCAGTATGGGCGATTTCTCTACCGAACTCTGTGGCGGCACCCATGTCAACCGCACAGGTGATATTGGACTATTCAAAATCACCTCAGAAGCCGGTATTGCTTCCGGAGTACGCCGCATTGAAGCGGTAACCGGAGAAACCGCGCTTGATTATGTAGATGCGAACCAATCTAGCCTAAAAGCCGTTGCAAGCGCCATCAAAGCAAAACCTGACAATGTTGAAGAAAAAACAGAACAACTCGTTCAACGATCACGCCAACTTGAAAAAGAACTGGGTCACTTAAAAAGTAAGTTAGCCAGCTCAACAGGCAGTGATTTAGCCAGCTCTGCTCAAAGCATTGGCGGTATTAATGTCCTCGCCTCTCAGCTCGAAGGCGTCGATGGTAAAAGCTTGCGAGACACGGTTGATCAACTTAAGCATAAACTGGCCCCTGCAGCGATTATTTTATCGACTATTGACGATGATAAAATCACCTTGATTGCCGGTGTTACCAAAGACATTACCGATAAAGTACGTGCAGGAGATTTAGTTTCGCACGTTGCAACACAAGTCGGTGGTAAAGGTGGCGGTCGTCCAGATATGGCTCAAGGTGGCGGCAATCAACCTGAAAACTTGGCAAACGCATTAAATTCAGTCAACGACTGGATCAGTTCAAAGTTGGAAAGCTAATATGGCACTCATAGTACAAAAATTTGGGGGGACCTCTGTCGGCACAGTCGAGCGGATTCAAGAAGTCGCCAAAAAGCTCATTAAGTCCCAACAACAAGGACATGATCTCGTTGTCGTTGTTTCAGCCATGAGCGGAGAAACCAACCGTCTATTAAGCTTAGCAAACGAGCTCAATGATAATCCTCAAGGGCGTGAATTAGACGTGTTACTGTCAACAGGCGAACAAGTCACCATCGCCCTACTCTGTTTGGCACTAGAGCAGCAAGGCATCCATGCCAATTCCTATACCGGTAGCCAAGTTCGTATCTTGACCGACAATACCCATAACAAAGCGCGTATTATGGAAATTGATGACAACAAGATCCGAGCTGACTTAGCCAAAGGACATATCGTTGTCGTAGCGGGTTTCCAAGGTTGTGATGAATTCGGCAATATCACAACGCTAGGCCGCGGTGGTTCTGATACCACCGCTGTCGCACTTGCTGCGGCACTCAAAGCCAAAGAATGCCAAATCTATACTGATGTCGATGGCGTCTATACCACTGACCCTCGTGTTGTGTCAGAAGCACGCCGCTTAGATAGCATCACCTTCGAAGAAATGTTAGAAATGGCTAGTTTAGGTGCCAAAGTATTACAAATTCGCAGTGTCGAATTTGCCAGTAAATATAATGTCCCACTACGTGTACTCTCCTCCTTCACCGAAGGTGGCGGCACACTGATTACCACTGAGGAAACTGAGATGGAACATGCCTTAATATCAGGTATTGCCTTTAACCGCGATGAAGCAAAACTGACTATCCTTGGTGCGCCTGATAGCCCAGGTATCGCATCACAAATTTTATGCCCTATTGCGGCGCAAAATATCGAAGTCGATATGATCATCCAAAACACAGGACACGATGGCACAACTGACTTCACATTTACCGTCCATCGCAATGACTATGAAAAGGCCTTCGCCGTCATGGAAGCGACTGCAAAAGCACTGGGTGCAAGAGAAGTCAGCGGTGATGATAAAATCACCAAAATATCTATCGTCGGCGTCGGTATGCGTTCGCACGCCGGTATCGCAAGTACTATGTTTGAAGCGCTAGCGAGTGAAGGCATCAACATCAGCATGATCTCGACATCGGAAATTAAAATCTCGGTCGTTGTCGATGAAAAGTACTTAGAGCTGGGGGTTAGAACATTGCATAATGCATTCGAACTTGAACAAAAATAATTGGTCTCTAAAATAGAGTACCTTAGAACAATAGCTTTTTGTGTAACAAAAAGGTAATATTCACGCAAAATAACGCAGCTGTTAGGCGAAATAAACCAAAATAATCAACCCAACTATTCTCGCCTATAAGGCTGAATAAGGAAGTTAAGGAGTACACCATGCTAATACTCACACGACGTGTAGGAGAATCACTTATCATCGGTGATGATGTTGTTGTCAACATCCTCGGCGTTAAAGGTAATCAAGTCAGAATCGGTGTTGATGCACCAAAAGAAATTTCGGTTCATCGCGAAGAAATCTACGACCGAATTCAAGCAGAAAAAGAGACTGGCAATAGCTAAACCCAAAATCACAGATTTTACTAGCCAATCGGTCTAGACCTGACTATAATAGCCTCCTTTCGTGGAGAGCTGGCCGAGTGGCTGAAGGCGCGCCCCTGCTAAGGGCGTATAGGTTTACCCCTATCGAGGGTTCGAATCCCTCGCTCTCCGCCATTATTGTGATTAGACCCTTAATCCCGTATAATTGTTAGATTAATGCGCCCGTAGCTCAGCTGGATAGAGTACCTGGCTACGAACCAGGCGGTCGCACGTTCGAATCGTGCCGGGCGCACCATTAATTTGGTATATAAACAAGCAGTTACCGTTAATTCGGTGACTGCTTTTTTATTTGTTTGCCCCATAGATTCTACTCTGTCCCATAGAACTCATATTCCTATCTAAATTTATTCACCAGATTACATGCTTCATTCCTATGCATTCTATTTTGAGATGTATTCTCTCGCGCTAATTGTTGCCTCCAGAAGTTACATGTTTCACTAGCTTGTCTTAATCCAGCTTTCTTTTTTTGGAATTGAATTTGTCGCTGTTTAGTTTGGGCTTCTGAAACTTTTCTTCGTTTGGCTGATTCTATCGCCATATTTCTTGTCGACTCTTCCATTGCTGCTGTAGCAGCCATAGCAACTTGCTTTAACTCCCAGTAGAGCACTGCCCTTTCCAAGCCAAAAGATGCGGTATTACCAATAAAAACACCCAAAATAATAATAATTAACCACTGTGTCATCGACGGCTTTGATTTTTCTTCCTTGCGTAACTGATAGGCCAAGATTTCATCATCCATATTCGCTTTCATTTTCACTCCTTGTCAAAAATTCTGTTTAATAATAACAGGCGGATAAGTTCATCGCTCATCGGGGACTCTTCGCTCATTACTTTCCCCCCCGTACGGAGGGTTTTACTAATTCTGGTTTTCTTCGGTAAACTCGATCAGTCATAGCTGCTGATGAATGGCCTAATAATTGTTTTGCCCTTTCTGAATCATTATCTGATGCAACTTTTGCTCGTAGATCATGCTCAGTGAATCGCTCTATTAAGCCCGTTTCTTTTAATGCTTTAGCCATAAATCGTTGCCATACACTATCAAAGGAATTTGAACGGCCATTCTCAGACATATACCCCTGTCCGCTACGCGTACAGAAAAGCCATTCAGACTCAATTCCTTTTCTCAAATCCTTGATGTTATCAACTGCCACCCGCAACTCATCTACCCAAGGGTAAATCACCTTTTTTCCTGTCGTGCCTTGTGTCTTTCTGGGTTGGACGTGTATTCCTTCAGGCTTCAGGTCGGCATGAAGGATGGAAAGCAAGTCTCCTCTTCTCAATCCTGTTAATAGCTTAAGGTGGATGTATGCCTCAACGAATGGGCTTGCTGCTTTAAGCGCCTCAGTAACCTCCCAGTCTTCGACATATCGAGTCCGTGGTGGCCGTGGTATTTTCCCGACCTTGCCTTTAATTGGATTATCTTCTGCTAGTCCCCACTCTATCGCTTTTGTATAGGCATGGCTCAATACACCAACTTCGTGATTAGTCGCTGTGGGTGCTTGTTTTCCTCTCTGATCACGATACTTAAATACGTGCACTGTTTTTAAAGAAGAAATAAGCATATCGCCAAAAACTGGGGTTAATTTTTTAATTGCCGCATTATATGATTCTTGTGTCTTTGGTGCTTTTGTCGGTACATACTCAACTGCATAACGCTCCAACAGTTGACCAATAGTCCTAGCATCGGCATGTAATTCAATTCTGGTCGCCCATTCCCTATATGCTTCTGTCTGTGTTGTACCCAGCCTGAACTCTTTCTTGCCATCCCATTTATGCTCAAGACCTATTGGCACTCGATAATAGTAAGCACCATGCTTGAAACGCCACCTAGAAGGTAACGCTTTATTTTCCTTCTTTCTAGGCTTAGGACTCATGAGAATGAAGTAAAATCTGGTTCTTGGGATTTAGACCTAGATGATGTTAATACACCTCCCATAACTGACTCAAAGTGCTGTCTTGAGATTACAGGCATTCCATCCCCTCTCTGCCTAACAACAAACCCTTGCTGTGATAACCACCTAAACTGTGCTGCAAACCTCTTTAGGCCTGTCAGTTCTTGAAGTTCTTCTTTTGTTAAGCAAAGGCTCATCAGGACTCTTTCACCCCTATAGCGGGTAAATAGTCTTCCAAATCTTTCAGGTTTTTGGGTAAGCCTTCGCGGATAAGTTGTTTAAAAACAGCTGATATATCACCACCTTCGACTAGGGTCATGACATTAATGCCTTTTCCTGTCATCATCCTTATCCAGCGAATCATAGATTCATATTTTATTTCTGTCGTTTTCTTATTCGTTTCAAGTTTGCACTGCTTAATAGAAACAAAATTGAATGCCTTATATGAACCAGCAAGGTATTGTCCAGCCTTATACAAAGCATCCCATGGAATTACTCTATCTTTTGATCGGAGCTCTACCTCAGCCCGACACCAAGGACTATTCGGATCGCCTAATTCCCTACCCTTCTCGTAGATCCTTAATAATTTGCCATTTTTACGATTGCCAATATAAAAAGTTTTCCCTTCCCCGGAATCAAAATCATCTATTAATCTTGCTTTTGGAGGTCTACCACTTGCTGTGAACAACCCATCTTTAAACCATTGCTTAGCAAGCTCAATATTAACTGTAGTGCCTTCAAAGTCATCGTAGGCTAAATCTATCCGTGTAATTTTCCAATCTTCATCTTCGCCTATAGCAGCAATAGTTAACCAGTCATCAACTAACCCACAACCTAAGCCATTTATTTCAATATGTATTGTATCTTTCTGACTCTGGCCACCATAAGCAAGTAAACCCGACTTATTTAAATTAATTCTGGTTTCATAACCATTCCAGCCACTTTTAGTGTTTAACCATGAATCACGTGGAATATGAAATAAGTTTTCGAGGAAAGTTTGTAGATATTCAATTTCAGTGTGTAGTTTGTCATAGCGAACTGTAAAAGCTATCCAGTCAATATGAGCAGTATCAGGATCTATATGATCTAAATAATCATGTGTAGTACTTTCACCCCGTATTACTATATGGGGTAGCGCAGGTTGGCAAGCAGCATCCATCGGCGCAATAGCACTCGACGCATTGCTGCCTTCTGAGATATCAGGATTGTATTTATTCGAGTATTGTTCATCTAAAGGGTACATAGTACCTCTTAGACTACATGATGAAATAAGGGTTGTAAATACCCCTTACTTATTCGTCGGCAATTTCTTTTCGACGCTCTATTTTAATCTCGCCGCTGACAGCCTTCCAAAAATTGCCAATTTTCTTTGCTGCAACATAGCCAAAGGAACGCTCACAGCTAGGACCTTCTTCGGGGAAAAACTCTTTAAATTTAATATCTAGAATATCTTCATACTTACGTAAAGTACGCTTATTGTGTATCAATGCAAGCGGACGCCAGCCGAGATGACCACCAATACGAAGAACACCTAAAGCAGCTTCTAAGTCAGGTAACTGACCTTTAAAATTTGCAATTGCAACACGTTCAATTCGCTCTAACTCAGCACTTTGTTCTACTGAACGATTCATCATTTTAACTAGGTTTTCTTCGTATTTTGGTATTTTTTTCATTTTACACTCTGTAACAATAAGGGGTACCAATAACCGCTATATAAACACATAACTACTGATTAGTTAATAGTAGTTTTTTCTAGTTTTTTGATTTCTCTACCCACCTTGTCCAATACCTCAGGTCTACTTTTCTTTTCTTTCTCAGCAAAATATTTAGCCTGTTTCAATAGCTCTATTGCTTTTTCTTTATTTTCATCTGTACCTGACATAGATATCGCATGATGAATAAGAAGCAGTGCCAATGAAGTGTTATCGCGGCGCGCCCTGAAATATTGAGCTGTTTTTTTATAAAGTGTTTCACCAAGCTCTTCTTTATCAACCCCATATAAATACATACCCAAAGTTGCATTCATTACAGCTTGATCATGTTCATTTTCTACAAGATATTTTAGCCTGGAGAATAGGTCGTCAAAATTTACTGAAGCCTTCTCTTCGAGGAGAGCGACAACATAATTATTAAGAGCAAGAAAGTTATTTCTAACTGCATGCTCATAATAGTTATATTTATCTATCAAATAACCTGGTTCATCCATTGCTACCAAGCTGATATATCCAAAATCAGCCAATGCCATTTTGCTAAAAGGCTGAAAATCATGTAATTCCAGTAATGCCACCCTACAACCTGCATAATTTTGATTCTGATAATGCGCTATAGCCTCAGCCTCTATAGATTTCAAAATAAGTCCATTTGAAAGTTCAGTCTTATAATCTAATTTTTGTGAAATCCACTTTAGTTGAGCGATAGTGTTTTCTGTAGGTGAGACCGTAGAATAATTTAGATAGCTTCTTGCTCTTTTGACAGAGCCATGCTGAAGTTCGATAGTGCCTATGGAAGCAGACAATTCTGATAGGAAGTTTGATTTCCCATTTAACCTGTCTACTAATTTTTTAGCTTGTGAAATATTAGGTTTACCTAAGTCAAAAGTACTTCTAATAGCTACTTCAGCACTCATCAGTTCTGGATTGCTATTACTCATCCCTGTTTGTTTTATTACGGAAAGAGCCTGTTCTGGATCATCTAGGTGTATTAACATCCGTGCAAATGCTCTCGTAATTGTCGGATGTGAATTACTTAAATGGTATGAGATGGTCATTGCCTTAGAAGCCTTTTCCTTTTCACCCAAGATACTGTAGTAAAAAGCCAAATCGCACCATGTTAATGAGTCATATGGAAATTCTCTAACATGAGACTTAAGTGTATTTATGATGCTAAAGAGGCGATGCTTTTCACTAGTGTATGTTTCAGATGTATCTATTTTTCTGAGTCTTGGCTCTAATGTTTCAATTACCGCCCTTGGTAGCTTAGGTTTCTCAGATAAAAGAAAACCTTTTACTTCTTTATACATATCTGAGTTGTCATTAGCTAATTCTAAAGCTGTAAATAACTCAATGCCATCAGAAACACTTTTTGTATCACGCCAAATATTAAGCTTTTCTTGAACGTGATAATCATCCAAGTTACCTTTCAATTGTTCAAGAGGATTGTATTTTGGAGCCAACAATTCTAGCTTTCTAGATGTATGCCACCTCGGTATCAATTGTCTGTTGGAGTTATTCAGTAATTCAGCCATTCTAAATACCTGAGTACTCAGCCACTTTGATTAGGTTTGACAATTTGCTGACGTATCGTCTGATTGAATATTGCCCTACCTTGGAGCCAAGCTTTGGATTACCTCTTCTGTCAAAGTTAGGGTGACACATTTCGAAAACTATGTCGTAAAGTCCTTGGGCAATTTTTTCGCCAAAAATTGTCTCGCACTGTTTTTTATATCTGTCCAATACAGTTCTATATGCACTCAGTAAATATGGAAGTGCTTCGGTATATGGTCTTTGGTTTATAGCTGGATCCAGAAGAAAAGCCTCTGAACGAAGTCTACTGTTTATATTGACTCCTTCTATCATGTGATAAATGAGGCTTCCAACCATGTACATGTCACAAGATTCTCTAACATGGAAATCTAAACTAGTTACGTTGAAAAACATCTCGATAGGTTTATACGAATGGTCACCTGGAAAGTGGGTTTGGCTAAAGGGTGATGATCCAGCTCGGTCAACAACTCTTCCTAGATCTGAGACTTTGAATTCGTCATTTTTAAATGATAGTACATTTGAAGGCTTAACGTCTTGGTGTGCAATTCCTATCAAATGAAGTTGTTCAATACCTAAAGCAACATGATGAAGAGCCTTTAGCGCTGCAACCCAACGTTTATCGTCAACATCAAAGTGATTTTTTCTTAGATCGCCATCCGCTTTTTCAAATATAACGTAGTAGACAATATTAGATGGAGGATTAAAATTGGGAACCACAATCTTGCCCGCATCCAATGGAATTACAACTCTAGTTAATCGCCTATCTTTACATACCTGGAGAATGTCCTGTTCAAACACATATTGATTTACAGTGCTTTGAAGTAAACCTATGTCATCTAACGTATTAGCAAGATCCATAGCTTTCAGAAATCCCTTCTCACCATTTGGTGAAACGGCTAAATATCTAGTACAGAAATTTCCACCAGAACCGAGCTTGTCAGTTATTATTTGATCAATTTTCCAGCCAGATTCAGTTGTAAGACCTTGTAGAGCTTGAGATGGCATTCCTTATCCTTCCTTTTTTGTCCCATTGGTTCTCAAATACCAACGAATTATAACACTTATATAGTGATTCATAAGTCTATGCTATGGGACGTGCAAGTTCATAAAAACACTTTAACTCAAAGACTTGCAAAAACAACACATCTAACTACGAACCAGGCGGTCACACGTTCGAATCGTGTCGGGCGCACCATTAATTTGGTAATATAAACAAGCAGTTAATCACTTAGTGGTTAGCTGCTTTTTTATATCCAACGTTTGGTGTAGTTGAAAAT
>Ga0316189_10000442_pt1 | contig 41105 bp, 25 predicted proteins | sample LowCovwburrow_MG_FD_204930 | JGI IMG/M metagenome (GOLD analysis project Ga0316189, IMG submission 204930) | Coastal sediment microbial communities from Maine, United States - Lowes Cove worm burrow | ecosystem: Environmental > Aquatic > Marine > Coastal > Sediment | place: USA: Maine...
TGAAAACAGGAAACCTTTAAACAATTCTATTGATTCCGTGTCATACTGAAACAAGTTCAGCACTTGGCACGGAATGACAAATGTTTATGGCTTTCTATTCGGGTCCCCTCGTTTAACAAGGAGGGGGGCCTTATCTATTCAACCTATTCTTTCTCGGCATTGACCTTTTTGGCCTCTTTCTCCTTAAAAACCTTGTTCGCCGTTTTCATATCGGCATAACGGGGATCTTGAACATAATCCTGTTTCAACATTTTGATGACCTCAATGCTCAGAAACCCAAATTCGCTTACCACCTTACCATAAAAGCGGTACACGCCCCTGCCCCTAAAATGGTATTTGGCCGCTACAGGCGGAAACAATACCGTATCAAAAACCTCGCCCTGTTGATCCAGCAGCGTGGCAAAATGCATGCGTTTTCCGTTATGGGTACTTGTATTCTTGACCGTGACCAAATAGCCGTAAATATCGATATGATTTCCTAGATAGCGCTCCAAATCCCTACTGCCATGGTCGTTCTTGGGTGGGTCTTTCAATAGCTCAAAAGGACTGCAGAGGCAAAAGCCCAAGAGTTCCAATTGCGTATATGCCATCTCGAGATCGGTGGTATGCATTTTAGGGATCTTGAACTTCTGGTGCCGTGGCGGAAACAGTTTTGGGTGGTCTACCAACATTCCCTTCGAAAGGAACAAATGTGCCTGCCACAACAACTCGTGCTGATTGACCTCAGTAAACCGGAAGGCATCAATACGGATAAGGATACTCACCTGTTCTATGGATATGGTTACACGATCCAAAAAATCGGCCAAAGCGGTAAAGCGTCCGTTTGTTGTTCTCTCTTTTAGGATGCGATCCATCACCCGGCTTTCCAACTCCTTCAAATACATAAGACCCAAATACAAATGCGTACCATAAATACAATTGGCAGATTGGCTTTTGTTCACACAGGGGGCATGAATGGTGGCCCCCAACATACGGGCCTCGTGGATGTAAGTTTCCGCACGATAAAAGCCACCCCCATTATTGAGCACAGCTACCATATACTCCAACGGATAATAGGTTCTTAAAAACAGGCTTTGGTAGCTCTCTACCGCATAGGAAGCGGAGTGTCCCTTGGCAAAAGCATAGCCGGCGAAACTGGCAATCTGCTCCCAAATCTCAAAGATGAGCTTGTTGTCATAGTCCTTTTTCCGGCAGTTATCGATGAACTTGTCCTTTACCTTTTGAAATTCTTCCCGCGAACGGAATTTACCACTCATGCCCCTACGCAATACATCGGCCTCACCCAGATTCAGGCCTGCGAAGCAATTGGCCACTTTGATCACATCTTCTTGATAGACCATAACGCCATAGGTTTCCGGCATAATATCCAACATCACTGGGTGTGCCTTTTCCTTTGCCCGCCCCGGATTGCGATGCCGTAGAATATACTCCCGCATCATTCCGCTTTTAGACACCCCAGGGCGTATAATGGAGCTTGCCGCCACCAAGCCCAAATAATTGTCTACCTGTAATTTTTTGAGCAACATACGCATGGCCGGCGATTCTACATAAAAACACCCCATGCACTGGGCGGTCTTTATCATATCATTGATATTGGGGTCGTTCTTGAACGTTTTGATATCATGAATATCAAACTTTGAGGCTTCCTCGGGCCGATTCTCTTCCAAGATCTCCAAGGTCTCCTTTATTTTTGCCAGACCCCGCTGTCCCAAAATATCGAACTTAAAGAGTCCTACATCCTCGGCAATAACCATATCAAAAAGTACCGTAGCAAAACCCTTGGGTGGCATATGGGTGGCCGAAAAATAATGTACAGGCCTCTCGATGATCAGAATACCACTGGCATGAATGCTCAAATAATTGGGCATGCCCTTAATCAGCTCGCCATACTTCAAGACCAAACGTGAAACCTCATCCAGCCTTGAGGGTTGGTACCGCCCGTCAGATAATAGATCGATCTCGCTCTTGGGGAGTCCGAACACTTTGCCCAATTCACGTACAACACCCCTATGTTTGAAGGTAACGTAGGTACCCAAAAGCACGGTGTTCTTAAATGTGTCAAAAATATATTGGGTCATTTCCTCACGGTCGCGCCATGAAAAATCGATGTCAAAGTCAGGCGGATTCACCCGGTACAGATTAATGAAACGTTCAAAATACAGGTCGAGCTCGATGGGGTCCACATCGGTGATCCGCAACAGATAAGCCACCATACTATTGGCACCACTGCCCCGGCCTACATAGAAAAACCCCTTCTTTTGGGCATGGGAAACAATATCCCAATTAATGAGGAAATAGGAGACGAACCCCATTTTCTTGATGAGGGCCAACTCTTTCTCCAAGCGCTTTAAAATCGTTTCATTCACTTCGGGATAGCGATACGGCAAGCCCTTTTGGCACAAGTGCTCAAGAAGTTCCTCATCTTCTTCCTTGGTCTTTAGATAGGTCTTTTGGTTCTGGGGTTCGCGCCCCTCCGAAAAATCAAAATGTATGCTGCAGGAATTCATTAACTTCTCGGTATTCTCCAAAATAAAGGGGTATTCTGAAAAGGCCGCTGCCAGATTCTGGACAGGGAACATCTTTTCGTCCTCAGAAGCCACCTCCGTTTGGGGAAGCTTGCTCAATAGTACATTATTGTCAATGGCACGCAAGAGCCGATGGGCATTAAAATCACGTTTGTTCCTAAAGGTAACGGATTGCAATACCACCAATTTGGATTTCATCTCTACCAATTTGGAAAAAGGCAATCGCCGTAGATCGGCAATCGAAATACCGATGTACTCGTCATCGGCAAAGGTGATTTGGTCATTGAGCAATACTTTTTCAAAGGGATAAATGACATAGGCGTTATCAAAATGTGGGGCAATTGCAGGTAACTCTTCTTCTTCATGCAGATGCCAAGACAGAAAGGCATTCAATTCCTGATAGCCTTCATTGTTTTTGGCGATACCCACAAAACAGGGGTCTACCCCATTCCTAAAATCGATACCAAGGATAGGTCGTATGTTGAATTGCTTCGCCTTGCGCACAAAATTGAGTCCGGCAGAGGTGTTATTGATATCGGTCAGGGCCAATTGGGTCACATGGTTCGCTTGGGCCAATTGCAAGAGTGCCAGTTCGGAAAAGGTTCCGAAGCGCATGCTGTAATATGTGTGGCAGTTTAAATAGATGTTAGACGTTAGATTTTAGACGTTAGACATTAGATGTTGGGTGTTTGATGCTACCTAACATAGGTACAGCTTCTTGATTCGTGTTCCGAACAAAGAGATCACTTCGTCGCGAACTCCTCGTGAAGACGTCATTGCGATTCCAATGATAAGCGGGAGAAGCAATCCATAGAATCGACATTTTTCATACAATCTGAAGTCCATAATTACAGTTCTGGGATTATTATTTTTTACTCATTACGTACCAACCTTAGTCTAGGTGCTAACTTCTATCAACATAGTGATCTCAAATTTATATTCTACTGTTTCCGATGTGCCAATACAATCGGCGGTTGTCCATTGAACGGATTATGCATTCTACCAATAGTCCTGGCGCCTATGGCAGAAGCCCGCACCACACTCTTATCCCCATAGCGCTCTCGCATACGATCCATAGCCGCATATAGGTTCAACGCCTCTTCGGTATCATCAAAAAGATTGATCTGATAATTGCCCGATACCAAATGACTGAACCGTATACCCACCAAGCGCACCAACAGTCTTCTATTGTACAATGTCTTGAACAGTTCCAAAATTTTGGGAATGAGAATATGGTCGGCGCTCGTATACGGAATACGCATTTGTTTGGTATAGGTATTAAAATCGGAGTAGCGGATCTTTACCGCAATACAGGCCGTTAACTTTTCGCCCCTGCGCAATTGAAAGGCCAGATTCTCGGTCATCGCCAAAAGAATACCCCGCAGTTTTACCACATCAATGGTATCCTTATCAAAAGTGCGTTCGTTGGAAATCGATTTCCGTTCACAAAAAGGAATCACAGGGGTATTATCAACTCCATTGGAACGTTTCCAAATCACCACTCCGTTTTTACCCAATACGCGTTGCATCAAATCCATCGGCATCTCTTGGACGGTCTTTACTTTTCGCAATCCCAGATTACGGAGGGTCTGGTAGGTCTTATCGCCCACCATGGGTATTTTTTTAATGGATAATGGTGCCAGAAAAGGTTTCTCATAGCCAAAATCGACTTTTAGCTGGTTGTTGGGTTTGGCCTCATTGGTAGCCACTTTGGAGACTACTTTATTCACGGACAGTCCAAAAGAAATAGGCAATCCCGTTTCTTTAGTGATTCTTTGTCGGAGTTCGGAAGCATACTGGTAGCAACCAAAAAAGCGATCCATCCCTGAGAGGTCGGCATAAAACTCATCGATGCTCGATTTTTCGAACAAGGGCACCTGTTCCTTGATGATATCGGTGACCATATCGGAATGCTTGCTATAGGTGCCTGCATTACCTTTAATGACCACTGCTTCAGGGCATAATTCGCGCGCCATTTTCATGGGCATACCGGAGTGCACGCCAAAACCGCGGGTCTCATAACTACAGGCCGCTACCACACCACGATCACTGGTGCCGCCCACCAATAGGGGGCGGTTTTGCAGCTCGCTGTCCAAGAGTCGCTCTACGGATACAAAAAAAGTATCCAAATCTAAATGAAGTATGGTTTTGTTCATAGCTATCCTAAAATAGGGATAGCTAATGGTTCTTATTTGCTACCCAAAAAAGGATAGCTAATATATGGAATATTTCCTATTATTTGGAATATATCCATATTATATTTTGAACATTTTAAGCTTAGTCAAAAGCGAATCCTGTAGATACCCTATAAACAAAGGCATACAATACCACTAAAAACATGATGAAACTGAACCAAGCAAAAGCCTTGAAATAGTTTTTGATGATAAGATGTCCCAAGTTTCGAAATCCTTCTAAATAAATCTCCTTAATAAGTAGTGTCGTTTTCATAATTCTACATTTAACATTTATAGTAGGATTACAAAGCCCATTCCGTGTTTAGTCTAAAAGCGAAATTTTAGTTGAAAGGATTTTAAAAACTGCTGAAATACAGCTTTTTAAGCCTGGGATAGGACAAAACATACCAAACAGGTCTACACAGATTCACACCATATTCAATATGATGCACCGTACTAAAATGGAAGGTTTTTAAGGTCTACATTACCACCTGAAAAGATAATACCCACTTTTTTGCCTTTGAATTTCTCTTTTTCACGCAATACAGCGGCAAAGGCCACTGCGCTTGAAGGCTCAATGATGATCTTCATTCGTTCCCAAACCAATTGCATGGCGTTGATTATTTCATCTTCTGTTACCCGAATGATGCTATTCACATACTTTCGGATCAAGGGAAAATTCTTATCTCCCAATTGGGTTTTGAGTCCATCTGCAATGGTATCAGTAGTTTTGTTCAATTCTATTTTTCCGCTCTTCAAAGAGCGAAAGGCATCATCGACCTCAAAAGGCTCCCCGCCTATCACTTTACAATTATTCCCAAAAAAATGGGCTGCAAGACCTGTGCCGGCAATGAGTCCGCCACCACCAACAGGCACCATGATAAAATTAAGATCGGGCTGTTCTTCAAGCAGTTCCATACAAGCCGTTCCTTGTCCCAGAATTACATCTACATTATTCGATGGGTGTATAAAAGTAGCCCCGATTTCCATTTGAATCTTCTGGGCGGCTGTTTTCCTTGCTTCTAATGATGGTTCACATTCAATGATTTTCCCACCATATTCCTTGACCGCATCTTTCTTGACCTGTGGAGCCGATGAAGGCATTACAATATAGGCTTTGACCCCTAAGCTTTTTGCGGCTAGAGATAAAGCTTGTGCAAAGTTACCCGAAGAATGGGTAACCACTCCCTTGCCTTTTTGTTCCTCGGTCAGTTGTAGGATGGCATTGGTGGCGCCCCTCATTTTATAGGCCCCCATTCTTTGAAAATTCTCACACTTGAAAAAAAGCTCGGTGCCAGCCATTTTATTCAATAACCGTGAGGTCAATACAGGAGTTCTATGAATATAAGGGGCAATTCTATTATGACATTCAATGAGGTTTTCTTTTTTCATTCCAATATTCCCGTTTAATGGCTTTTTAAATAAAATTCCAAGCTTAAAACTACAAAGAAATCCATTACAGCAAGTATACGCGTAAATAATACGCAGGCATACCAAATATTTGGAATGGATTTTCGTTAATATAGGGATTGGCACAACCTTTGATTATTGATTTTTGCCGATTAAACCAGGTATTCTAATCTACTGATGAGAGCTAATTTTATTCTTTGCTGTTTAATGCTGTGTCAATTGATGCATGGTTATTCCCATGGATATGATTTTCCGCTTGCCAATAACGACTTTGTTAAATCATTCAACTCCGCTATTAATTCATCCCGTCTTAATGCTTTTGATGGGACAGAAGAAATCAGCATCCTGAAATCATCTATTGGTATTACATCACCTGATAGCAGTACAATTTGGACCATCCCTGAACCTGCCGCATTGGAATGGAATACCATGAACATCAGTGATTCAAAATCAATTCGTTTTTTTCTTGCTAAGGATGATATGGTAGTACAGGAATTGGGCACATTTGAAAATACTGGAAAGGCAAGCGGCATCATATTGGCCAAAAATATTAGTTCTGGCGATAATTATCAGGTTGTTGGGATTGAATTGTTCCCCGATGATAAATTTCATATTGCAAAATTTGCCACTCCTTATTTTTCCATCCGAAATAAAATATCAGACGCTAGAAAGGAAAAATCAAGACTATTGAACGCTGCTAAAAATAATCCAGAAACCAAGACAGAAGCACCTAAACGAGTTAAAAGACCCAAACGGATTAAAAAAGTTAAACAAACTCCAAAAAAAGTAGAAGAAGCTCCTAATAGAGTTGAAACGACTCCCAAAAAAATTGAAGTAGCTCCTAAAAAAGTTGAAATCACACCCAAAAGAATGGATTTTGATGGTCGGAAAATCACTTATGTGAAAGAGTTGGCATTTAAAAACGAAAAAATAAAAATAAGTGTTTGGGACCATGGAAGACAAGATGGCGATATCGTCTCCGTTTATCTCAACGGATTTACAGTAATTTCTAAACACCTATTGACTTATAGGAAAAAACTAATTGAAATTACTTTGGATCCCTCTAAAAAGAACGACTTGTTTCTTTATGCACATAATCTGGGTGAATTTGCTCCAAACACAGTAGCTATTGAGATATCAGATGGTAAGACTTCAGAGAATATTGTTCTGAATTCTGACCTTAAAAGTTGTGAAGCAGTTTTAATCAGCGTAAAGAAGTAGGTATTTTTGTTATAACATCACTTTTTTCCCTGTCTTTGCTGCCAAGAAAATCGCATCAATGATCTTCATATCCTTTACACCTTCCTCCCCGTCTACGGGTACAATGGGTTTTATGCCCTCAAAAATGATTTTTGCCATACCATCCATTTGCAGGGTTTGATGCGTAATATGTGGTTGTTCGAGTTCACCCTTATGGGTTCGCCCTTTAATGGGACCATAACCAGTAGATGGTTTCATTTCTACCCATCCGTCATCACCAGTCATAAAAAAGCGATCTAAATGTCTCATGGCATAAGTTGAAAGGCAAGATGCCACAGCCCCACTTGGGAAACCCATTTGAAATTGTATGGTTTCATCAATCCCTTCCTTGAATTTCATGGCGTCTGTTTTGGTCTCTTGTGCAGTAACCCAGATGGGTTCCTCACCAAGCATATAACGCGCACCATTGATGGAGTAAATACCAATATCCATCATGGCACCTCCACCGGACAATTCTTTGTTTAATCGCCATTGATTTGGATTGCCTATCACAAATCCTGATTGACCTTGAAAGAATTTAGGTTGACCGAATTCACCCGCCTTTCGCATTCTAATCACTTCGACAGTCTTTGGCTCAAAATGCATGCGATATCCAATTAAAAGTTTTACATCGGAAGCTTTACAGGCATCAACCATTTCTTGACCCTCTTTGGCATTGACTCCCATTGGCTTTTCACAAATGACATGTTTCCCTGCCTTGGCAACCCGAATAGCCTGCTCGCAGTGGAGTCCGTTTGGTGTGATGATATAGACCGCATCGATATCGGGATTATCCTTTATATCATCAAAATTATCATAGTTATAGCAGTTCTTTTCTGGAATACTATATTCAGATTGCCATTTAGTGATTTTCGAAGGCGTGCCACTGATTACACCTACCAACTTTGCACGTTTACAAGCTAACATTGCTTTGGCAACACGAGAACCATAACTGCCAAGTCCCATAATCGCAACTCTTAATATCGGGCCATTATAAGGCTGTTCACAGGCAGCAAAAAGACTTGTTGGACCATACAGTATTGGCAGACCAACTGCTGAAACCGATAGTTTTTCTATAAATTTTCTTCTTGACTCCATCGTGATTTTGATTTACATTAAAATTACCGTTAAAATCATATTAAACCAAAAAGGCCATTCAAATGAATAGCCTTTAATCCTTAACAACCTTTTCTTTTTATATAGCTGGTATTCTAAGAGTTTGACCTGGATATATTTCGTCTGGGTGTTTGAGCATAGGGCGATTGGCCTCAAATATTATGTTGTATTTCATTGGGTCACCATAAACTTCTTTGGATATTTTAGATAATGAATCTCCAGATTTCACAACATGAAAAGTAGCTTCTGGTTCAGGATTGGTTACTGAAATGTTGTCTTCAACAGCACCTATATTGTTAATATTTCCCATTGCCAAAATAATTTTTTCACGATCGGCATTTGTGTCAGTTGTCCCTGACACTGTTACCATTTCCGATACTTCAACATTTAGTCCTGAGACAGGAATTCCTAACCTTGCCACTTCTGCTTTTAGCAAATCCGTTTTACTGGCACGTGTTATAACTTCAGCTTCAGCCTCTTTTTTGCCAAATAATTTTTTTCCCGCGTTTTTAATAAATGAAAATAAGCCCATAGTACTACTTTTTTAATGGTTATAATGTATTTAAATTAGTAGGTCTTAAACCCACTTTTTATTATTTCTAAGGTACTCAAAATAATAATGGATTTTAGGGATTTATCCCATTTATTCACATGAGAATGATTTCTTTTTCTGGGGCATTAATAACTCTTAAATAAGATTCAGAATTATTTATAAAGTAAACGCAAAAAGATTAAAAAATAATGGAATATTAAAGTCATTCCAAAATAAAAATACCTTCCAAAATTGGAAGGTATTTTTTGTACTCGAGGTACGACCATGTAGTGATAACGAAAATCTTAGCGAAAGCTAGGTCTTTTTGTGAATAAGAAGAACAGAGAAATCATTATCTATTCAAGTTTCAGGAAATTAGTGGCGTTTTCATAGTAGACTTTGCTTAAAATGCCGGAAGGAAGTCCTAAACCTAGCGTTTTTTGCCCCCTTACCACTAATGAATCAGTACCACTTAAGTATTGCCATAGCACATCATAGCTTTTTTCTAGATTCAATTGCTCCGTTTGGAGTTCATCTTCTGTCATTGCATCTTGTGGGGTAGAGTTCCCATAGTCACTACCGAACATGATCCTATCTTGATATTTTTCAAAGAATGCCTTTACCTTTTTAGTATCCTGTCTTGCTAAATCCCCAAATCGTGCAGCAGTTTCTACATACATATTGGGAAATTTATCAAGGCGTTCGGCAACCCTTTCAACATGGTTGGACATGCTCCCAAGATGGGCACATAAAATATTTAGATCCGGATTTTTTTCAATCCAACTGTCCCTTGCTGAGATAATCGTTTCATAAGAAGGAATTTCCGGAATCTTAAAGGCGTGATACTGAGGATTGTTTTTGTAGTATCCGTAGTGCGGATTATTTGGATCATCAAGTGGCCTCCATGCCTGCTCAGGTTCGGCGATATGAGCTATAACAGGAATACCTTTGTCTTTCAAAAAATCCCAAATCGGCTGCAAGCGCGGATCATCTATTTGTATAAAATTACCGCTCTTATCTTTTGTAACCATTCCAAAATTCTTCCAGACCTTTACCATTCGAGCCCCAGAATCGATCTCTTTACTTAATTGATCAATGGTATTCTGCGTAAAATCGGGAGAATCAACACCAACACCTATGAACGAAGAACAGAGAAAGAATAAATCCGGATTTGCCTGGGCATGAATCAAATATTCGTCCCAACTTCTGGAAATAACCAAGGAGTCCACTTTGATTACATCCACTAACACCGACTGCATATTTCTTTCTTTGAACAAAGTAGGCAAATAGGAACGAGAATACTTAAAATGGGCGTGAACATCAATTTTCTTAATTGCCGCTGTATCAGTTGATGCTGCTTGACTATCATGTGATGGTTGCTGCTCAGACTTTGGCTTACAAGCCATCAGACTAATGATGGCTATTATAAGATAAATTGTGTTTTTCATAACTGCGGTTTATAATTTAGAGATCTTAAAATACTAAGATCAGCATGTAGTTGCTAAATCATTTGGATAATTTTTGTACATTCAAAATGATTTATCCATTGAGTAAACTAAAGATAGTTTATTTTAGTATTCCATCAAAAATCTGAATTATAGATATGAAATCCAGAAGAAATTTTATTCAAAAAACCTCAGTTGTAGGAGCAGGTATTTTTGCGGCTCCCAGTCTTGCATTTGGCATGTATGAAACAAGTGAAAACGAAAAATTGAATGTAGGCATGATAGGAATGGGCTTACGTGGTACCAATCACCTCGAAAACCTGTTAATGAGAAAGGATGTAAATATTACTGCCATTTGTGATGTGGACCCTGCACGCATCAATATTGCCAAAAATCTGATTTCGAAATCTGGTGGTAAGGTTCCTAAAGTATTCGGTAATAATGATTATGACTATCGCAATTTATTGGAACTAAAAGAAGTAGATGCAGTTATTATAGCCACCCCATGGTTGTGGCACACTCGAATGACAGTTGATGCCATGAAAGCTAGTAAATATGCCGGCGTTGAGGTTTCTGCCGCAAATACAATGGAGGAATGTTGGGACTTGGTCAATACACATGAAAATACCGGGACCCACATGATGATCTTGGAAAATGTAAACTACCGTAGGGATGTTTTGGCCGTACTTAACATGGTAAGACAAAACGTTTTTGGCGAATTGGTTCATTTTAGGTGTGGGTATCAGCACGACCTAAGACATGTAAAATTCAATGATGGCAAAGATGCTTATGGAAAAGGGGTTGAGTTTGGGGACAAAGGGATATCCGAGGCAAAATGGCGTACAGCACATTCTGTAAAACGAAATGCTGATGTTTATCCTACACATGGTGTGGGTCCTATTGCCGTAATGGCAAATATTAACCGCGGGAATAGATTTGTTTCAATGACCTCCAGTGCCACCAAATCCATTGGGTTACATAAGTATATCGTAGAGAACAGCTCTGAAAATCACCCGAACGCCAAAGTGAAATTTAAACAAGGTGATGTTATTACGTCTACCATAGAAACCGCAAATGGAGAAACTATTATTGTAACCCATGATTGTAACCTTCCACGGCCCTACTCTTTAGGCTTTAGGGTACAAGGAGCAAACGGTCTCTGGGAAGTGGATGGGAATAGAATATATATTGAAGGAAAATCAGAACCCCACCAATGGGATGAAGCAGATGAATGGTTACAAAAATATGACCATCCTCTTTGGAAAAAATATGGTGCATATGCTGAAGATGCAGGACATGGGGGAATGGATTTCTTTGTGATCAATTCTTTTGTAGAATCTGCCAAATTGAATATAGCACCTCCATTGGATGCCTATGATGCTGCAGCATGGAGTGCCATAACCCCTTTATCGGAAGTATCTATTGAGAACAATGGGGAACCACAAAATTTTCCCGATTTTACACGCGGGCTTTGGATAAAAAGAACTCCGTACAATTGGATGAAAGAGGACTACTAGGGTTCGAGGCACTTATGATTTAACGAAAATAGTAAGGCTGTCTTTTATATAAAGCATGCTATGCATTTATTTGATAGGACAGTGTAAGCGTGAAGAATCCATCTTAGATTTACGATTACAGATTCTTTAATCCATTATTTTTTTGGCATTTTCAGAGTATAATTTCTTTAAAACTGTGTCACTTAGTCCTAAACCATTTAGTGCCCAGTGGTAACCGAACAAATCTTTTTCGTAGAAGTGCTCGTCTTGGGTTTCCAAAATACGAAAGGTAGTTTCATACATAGAGGCTTCGAACCCCATATCTGTTCCGTACAGTAATTTATCTTGATTTTTTTCGTAAAATGCTTTTGTATATCGCGGTACCGGTGCGGTTTCAGCATATCGTGCTGCGATATCGGCATATAGATTTGGGTAGCTTTCCAGTAGATTACTTAAAATGCCCAAGTCATGACTGCAATTGGCAAAGTGACAGGCAATAAAGGTAGTTCCTGGATTATTACGAACAGCATTTTCCAAAGTATTGATCAACTGTTGGTGAAGAAGCAGGTTTGCCTTTGATTGGTCTATTCTCCAGGTATCGGCATTCATTAGTCCATCATTACGGGAATCAATCGGCAAGTACATCCAAAAGGGATCTGCTACATGAACATTGATGGGCATTCCCAACTCACCACATCTTTTTAGAAAAGGCTGTAACCTTTCATCATCTATGTGCATAACATATTTTGGGGTTGGTTTTGAGTTTGAAATACCCAGGCCTTTGTCGCTTATCTCACCAACGCCTTTTGCGCCCATCTTAAAACATCTCTCCAACTCAGCAACAACCTTTTTGCTCCAACCTTTTTCTGAATATCCGGAAAAGTCAATGCCACACCATATTTCAAAACGATTTGGGTATTTAGAATACACTTTAACAATACTGTCGAATACTTTTCCCGTCTGTTTGGTTAGAATGGTTGTTTTTTCTATTCCAAATTTATCCATGGTATTAACCCATTCATCAATTTCAGCCGCTGTGGCAGCATACGGATGTGAGTGCATATCAATAACAGGATATTTCGCTTTTCCAACCGTAGTTTTTGGAATATTATAAATAGAAACAGGGTCATAATCTTTTAATAGAATATCCTCTTGTGCAATGATCGTGAAGGTCATGAAGCAAACAAAGAAGAAGACAGGTATCTTTTTTTTCATTTTAACGGAGATTAATGGTTTATAATATTACTCAATTAAGGAGCTTGTGTTATAATTATTAGGAAAAAATAAAGTGACTGTTGAACATCATTAGAGCGAATTGCGCATACTTAGCTTATAGGGCATTATAAATTGAGTCTTCTCCCCTTGTTTTATGTGACTTGCAGCCTTTCTCGCCATCTCCTTAAAGTCTGCTGAAATAGTGGTTATGCCTCCAAAAACAATTTCCTTCACCACATGATCATCGTGTGATAAAATACCGATATCCTTGCCCACAATATATTCATTGTTCCGACAGTCCCTAAGTACTTCCCATAAAAACGTGTCGCTAATAAAAAAGTAAAGCGTCCCTCTTTTAAGGGATCCTGATTTATACTTTTTCTGGGTGGAGCCTTTTATTTTAAAGTCAGAAATGAATTTATTGAATGCAATTTTAACGTCCACGGGAGAATCTGAAGAACTATCTATAAGAACAAACTTTTTGTACTTTCTGATTTCTGGTAAGAGCTCAACCAACTTCACGTAAGTGTTTTCCTCGAACTCCTGCGATATATACGAGTAGTCTTTGGGCATTGCAAGATATCTGTCAATTATCAACAGCTTTTCCGGCACTATGCTTTGCAATAGTGAGATGGTCTTCGAATTTGGAATGGGAGCAATTACATACATTCCATATTTTCCCTGGATATTGGAAAAAATAGTTTCAAAGACATCCATATTATTATGGTGGAAGAATACATCTATTTGAAATCGCTTCCCAAGTTCTTTTCTAAAAGTGTTGTAAAATTCTTCCTGAAAACGTTGAAAAGCAAATAGGAGCAGTGCTATCCTGAGTGTAACCTTGGTTTCTTCACTTACAATAAAATACCCTTTTAACTTTTTCGATTCAACAAGTCCTCTTTTTTTAAGTTCTTCATAAGCCTTAACTATGGTCTTTCTTGCATATCCCAGTTCACTTACCATTTTATTGATGGACGGCAGTTGGTCTCCTCTTTGCAAAACACCCTCATCAATGGACTCTATAATACCATGGACCAACTGTTCATGTTTTAATAGACTATGGTTTTTCTTTAGTTCGATTATTTTATCGATTAATGTCATATGAATAGAGGTATCGTACTTCTCAAATATAATCAAGATAGTTTTGAGGTAAAACTAAAGAAAATGGTTTCAACCTATTTTTTTGGCCATAACATTATTAATTTACATACAATAATGGTTTCTTGGATGAAACAGAAATACCCAAGCACTTCATAAATTGAATTTTGATCCAAGGATTATCAGTATAGTTCCAAGGAATAAACAACATATAGGATTTTGGATGTAGTATATAAAATTCTTAAATAACAGGAATTATACCAAAACCTTAAAAAAATCTATCCTATTAATATGCTTTTAAAAAAATTGTATATTTAAACAGATGTAACAAATGCAATAGTTTTGAACTTGTTTTGTTAATTAGTTAATTTTTTTGCATTTATTTTATCATATAAATATATTTATGCTACATTTGGTGGAGTAGCATAGGGTATCATAGAATAAGATACGGTTAAAATAGACTTATTTAGAATGTATTGAAAATCTATAGTGCTTTTATCAGAATAACTAACTTAAACCTTTTGATTATGAAAAAAAACCTTACGAAAAGCAATGGAACAAGGGCTATTGGCCTGGCATTCATTATTGTACTTTTATTTGGGGTACAATCAATCTATGCACAAAATGCCATTTCCGGTTCGGTGACCGATAATTCCGGTTCCCCACTACCAGGAGCCAGCATTGTGGAAAAAGGAACAACCAATGGTACCCAGACCGATTTTGATGGCAATTATACCATATCGGCGGACGGTAATGCTACCTTGGTATTTAGTTATGTTGGTTTCGCAACCCAGGAAATCGCTATTGGCGGAAGAACCTCAATTAATGTATCACTGAGTGAAGACGCAAGTCAGTTAAGCGAGGTCGTAGTAGTAGGTTATGGTACCCAACGAAAGGCAGACCTTACTGGTTCGGTAGGATCATTAGGAGCTTCAGAAATAATTTCAAAACCACTTACCAGTCCCGATCAAGTGTTGGCAGGTACAATAGCTGGTGTAAACATCACCAACCGTAGTGGGGATCCTGGTGCGCCCATTAATGTGCGTATTCGAGGGGTCGGTACTCCCGGGGTAAACGACCCACTTTGGGTCATCGATGGTGTTCCCTTAGTACAAACAACCAACATCACGGTGAATACCTCCTCAACTACGGACTCCAATCCGCTCGCTAGCCTCAATCCGAATGATATTGAGTCCATAGATGTTTTGAAAGATGCAGCTTCTACCGCAATTTATGGAGCAAGAGGGGCCAATGGGGTAATTATTGTAACTACCAAGAGAGGTAAGGCAGGTGCAGCCTCAGTAACTTATAATGGTTATGCGGCAGCAAGTAGTGTTAGAGATCAAATAGACGTACTTAATGTTGAACAGTATATAGATATACAAGGACAATTGGGTAGGGATGTTTCAGAGTTTAGCGGACAACCTTTTGTTGATTGGCAGGATGCCGTTTTTAGAACCGGTTTCGTACAAAACCATAACGTTAGTGTGAGCGGAGGTAATGAGAATGCCAACTATTTTATTTCGGGAGGTTATATGAACCAAGAAGGGATTGAAAGGGCACAGGACTTTGAGCGCTATTCATTAAAGGCAAACTCAGATATCAATGTTGGTAAAAGGTTACGTTTTGGTCAATCTTTGACGATAAGTTCTACAGATCGATCTACACAAGCAGAAGGTGGTGGTTTACTTGCCGGTGCCAGTTCAGCAGGTAATGCTCCATATTTTAAAATTTATGACCCCAATGGCCCATTTGGTTATAATCAGGAAAATCCATCAACAATCGGAGAAGGGTCAGCAAGCAATTATGTTTTCAGGACAGATCCCAGAATAAATCTAACGACCATTCAAACAAGAAAAATATTGGGAAATTTTTATGCGGAATTGGAAATATTGGATGGCTTAAAATTTAGACCCTCCGTAGGTATAGATTATAACGTAGGTAATGGGGACTTTCTGCAAACAGAAACTTCCTTTGATGGTAGTTCAACCCGACAATCATTACGGATTGATTCTCGCCCTAATGAATTGACCGTGACCACCGCGGCCACACTGCAGTACGATAAAACATTTGGTGATGGTGACCATAATATTGCTGCCTTGGTAGGTTTTGAACAGACTAAATTTAAATTTGATAAAGTGAGGATACAAGGCCGTAATCTTGTAAATATTAATTTCCCTTCAACAGGTACTGCTGTAGCAGCGGCCAATGAAGCAGATCTTTGGACCTTACAAGGATGGTTGGGTCGCTTAAGTTACAATTACAAAGGAAAGTACTTGGCAACTGCCAACATTCGTAGAGATGCCACTTCTCGATTTGCCGAGCCCAATAGGGATGATATTTTCCCGTCGATTTCTGCGGGGTGGAGAATTTCGCAGGAAGACTTTTTCCCTGAAAGCGATTTTGTTGATGATATTAAAATACGCGCAAGTTGGGGGCAGTCAGGCAATCAATTTACAGGTTTGAACTTTGCCTTTTTAAGCGCTTTGAACACCAATATATTTTATATTATTGGAGATGGACAGACTGTTGTGAATGCTCCAACGCCAACGAATTTTGCCAATGCCGATTTAAAATGGGAAACCAGTACCCAGACAGATATCGGTGTGGATGCCAGCTTTCTTAAAGGTAAGCTTTCCATAACGGCTGATTACTATAACAAAACAACCGATGATGTTTTACTTGGTTTGCCACTACCTTTTGTATCTGGTTATTTCTTACCAGCAGACGCCAATATTGGGCAGATAAAAAATAGTGGAGTTGAATTTGCCTTTGATTATAATAATGCGATAGGGGATTTCAATTATAGCATTGGCGGAAATATTACAACCGTAAAAAATGAAGTGACCGATTTGGGTCAAATACCTCAAATTATTTCAGGAATTGGGGGTGCGCAGACACATAGAACCATTGTTGGTGAATCTTTAGGTCATTTTTATGGTTATAAAACCGATGGGCTTTATCAAAATGCTGCAGAAGTTGGCGCTGCTTTGCCAGACGCCAATTCTAGCGGTGCAGAACCAGGTGATGTCCGCTTTGTAGACGTCAATGGTGATGGCATCGTCGATGCTGGGGACCGAACAATCTTAGGAAGTCCTTTTCCAGGTTTTTACTACGGAATGAACTTAGGAGCGGAGTACAAAGGTTGGGATCTTGCAATTAATCTTCGTGGTGTAGGCGATAAACAAGTTTACAATGCTTCTCGGATAGGCTTGGAAGATTTATCAGGATCTGGCAACTTTAGTACGCAGGTGTTAAATCGTTGGACAGGGGAAGGCACAGCCACCTCTAGCTCCAATCCTCGCTTGACCAGAGACGATCCAAATGGCAATAACCGTTATTCGGACCGTTGGATAGAAGATGCGGGATATTTACGTATTCAAAATTTGCAGTTGGGATATAATCTTCCAAAGCAAAAACTTGCATCCTGGACGAATAACTTTGTTTCTAATATGCGCTTTTACTTGGCTGTTCAAAACTTGGCTACATTTACAAGTTATTCTGGTTTTGACCCTGAAGTTACCCGGGCACAGAGTTTCCAGAAAGGAGACTTTACCCTGGCCACTGGGCAGGACGGCGGAGTTTCCCCACTACCGAGAATTATACAGGTAGGATGGACAGTGACTTTTAATTAGGCTATGAATTTAATATCTTTATAATAAAACGATTATGAAAAAAATATATGTATTTATCGTAAGTCTCTGCTTCATTGGCATATTCTCGTGCAATGATGAGTTGGATTTGCAACCGTTGGATAGGATAACCGAAAGTTCTTTTTATAAGACTAGGGCGAATTTTGATGGGGCCATTTTTGCGGCCTATTCCTCCATTCAGGATTTTTGGGGCACCAGTACTGAAACACTCTCTGAAAGAGGTGAATTTTGGAAAATCACTATGACCATCACCGATGACGTGGCAGCAGACAACGTTACTTCAGATGGGATTTCCCAAGATATAGATAATTTACAAATACGTAGCAGTGATGTGCCATACGCCGCCGTCTATACCCAGATTTATGAAGGGATTTTCAGGGCCAATGTGGTTTTGAAAAATTTGGATGGTGATAATGAATTGACAGCTGAAGACAAAACGGTTTTGGATGCCGAGGCTAAATTTCTCCGGGCATGGTTTCATTTTCAAGCCATGAAATTGTTTGGTACGCCTCCACTGGCCACAGAAGTTTTAACTGATATTAATAATTTGGCATTACCAAATGCTACACAGGATGAACTGTTCACGGCAATACTAGCGGATCTTGCCACTGCTGCAGCAGGTCTTCCAGATGCTTGGGATAGCGGCAATACAGGTAGGGCTACTGCTTGGGCTGCTAAATCTTATATTGGCAAGGTAAACGTGTGGAAACAAGATTGGCCAACAGCTATAACTGCGCTCGCAGATGTAGTTGATAATGGTCCTTACATGCTAATACCTGAGTACGAAAGTGTTTTTGCTTTTGACAATGAAAATAACGCTGAATCTATTTTTGAGATTCAATACGGGGGTCCATTTTCAGATGATAACCTTTGGGTATTCGATGATACGCACTCCGAAAATTTTAAGGCCTCACAAGGAACAGGTCGAGGTTGGTATTGGGATGCAGGAAATGGCGCACCAGGAGGAAAACTTGGATGGTGGGCACCTACCCAGGATTTAGTCGACGCCTTTGAAGTTGGAGACACCAGAGCAGAAACCAATTTTTATAAGGAAGGTGATATGTATTATACCACTTTTGAATCCTTACCCTATGACACGGAGTGGTCTTCAACTAATTATACCCTTAAAAAATATAGAGGAGAGACCAATACGGTTCCTGCCAATCATTCGCCCAATCAACAAGCCGATTTTAATAATGAACGCTGGTTCCGCTTTGCAGAATTAAAATTGTTGTATGCTGAGGCACTTATAGCGGGCGGTGGTGATCTTGGTATTGCCGTACAGCAAATTCAAGACATAAGGGATAGAGCTGGATTGACAGACCCAATGGATCCTGACCCACTCACGGCCATGAGACAAGAAAGAAGAGTTGAATTGGCTTTGGAACCACATCGTTGGTTTGATATCACAAGATGGGGAATCGGATCACAGATTTTTGGTGCCGCTTGGGATGATAAATTTAATGTATTCCCATTTCCTTTATCCGAAATTGATCGTTCTGATGGGGCGTTGATCCAAAATCCGGGCTACTAGGACACAGTAAACCTATTTTATATATAGGATAGTGAATTGAGTTAGTTTGAGTTAGTTTACATCTTCGGGAATCCAATCTAAAAATTATTAGATTGGATTCCTTTTATACATTAGTTTGTTACTATATTTAGTTTATGTTCCACAAGAATAGATTAGAACAGGTATTTTATTTAGGTTGTATTGGTCTTCTTATTAGCTGTGTCTCCTGCAGCGAGAAAGAAATTACTTTGTTTAATGAATTATCACAAAGTGATACTGGTATAACTTTTAATAATGCCCTTACTTACGGAGATGAACTCACCGTACTGGAATTTGAATACATGTATAACGGGGCTGGGGTTGCTGTGGCCGATTTTGACCTGGATGGCCTACAGGATATTTATTTTACCGGCAATATGGTAAGTAATAGGCTCTATCGAAATCTAGGCGATTGGAAGTTTCAAGATCTAACTGAATCTGCAAATGTGGGTTCTACGCATTGGTCCAACGGTGTGGCCATAGTTGATATTAATCAAGATGGCTATCCTGATATTTATGTCTGTAGAGGTGGTCCTCGGGGCTCTACAGGTGCCGAGCGGACAAATCTGTTGTTCATTAACAATGGTATGAAAAATGGGAAGCTGGACTTTGAAGAATCTGCTTCTTCCTATGGTTTAGCCGATGAGAGCTACTCCGTGCAATCCAATTTTTTTGATTATGATGGCGATGGCGATTTGGACATGTATTTATTGAGCAACGCCCTAGTTGATTTTAATCGCAACACCTCTCGCCCCAAAGATCGTACAGGGAAGGCCCCATCTGCAGATAAGCTGTTCCGCAATAATGGTGACCAAACCTTTACCGATGTTTCAGCAGAGGCCAATATTCTAATCGAAGGATTTGGATTGGGCGTAGAAGTATGTGATATGAATACCGATGGATGGCCAGATGTTTATGTGTCCAATGATTTTCTTACAGACGATTTGCTATACATTAACCAAGGGGATGGGACTTTTGTAAATGAAATCAGTAGTTATATGCAGCATCTTACCTTTAATGGCATGGGCAATGACATTGCAGACATTAACAATGATGGTTTGATGGATGTAGTGGTATTGGATATGCTCCCACCTGACAATAAACGGTGGAAACTAACTATGATGGGAAACAATTATGATGAATTTCAAAATAGTATTTCAGATGGTTATCAACCACAATATATTCGTAATACCCTACAAGTGAACAATGGTAACGGTTCTTTTAGCGAAGTTGGCCAGATTGCGGGCATATCTGCTACAGAATGGAGCTGGAGCGCCTTATTTGCAGATTTTGACCAAGACAGTCAAAAAGATCTGTTCATCACTAATGGGTACCGTCAAGACATTACCAACCTTGACTTTATGGTATATGGCAATCAAGTGTTGACCATGGGTTCTGAGGAGGCCAATCGTAAGCAACGTCTGGAGGAACTGAACAAACTGCCAGGTATTAAATTGCACAATTATATGTTCAAGAATAAAGGGAATCTTCAATTTGAAAACATGAGCGCGAAAGCTGGTTTTTCACAACCGACCTTCTCCAATGGTGCCGCCTATGCCGATTTCGACAATGACGGTGATTTAGATCTTGTAATCAACAATATAGACGATCCAGCTGGCTTGTATGAAAATAAGATAATATTGAATGAACAAAACAAGTATATAAAGTTTAGGTTTAAAGGAGAAGTGCCCAACTTGGAGGGAATTGGAAGTCAAGTTGAGATTTTTTACGATGGGCAGCTCCAAAAACAATTCTTTACCCCAATTAGGGGGTATCTGTCCACTGTGGAACAAGCCCTTCATTTTGGCTTGGGCAATGTAAATGAACTGGATAGTGTAAAAGTTACTTGGCCTAATGGAACAGCACAATTACTAAAGGGTATTACATCCAATCAAGAAATTACATTATGGCAAAAAGAGGCCAAATCATATAAAAAGCAAACGCACGAGACACGGCATACACTTTTTAAGGAAATGGATAGTCTTGGGCTTTCCTTCACGCATCAGGAAGATGAGTTTGTTGATTTCAAGATCCAGGCGCTTTTGCCCCATATGCATTCCCGAAATGGTCCGGGAATGGCCGTGGCTGATGTAAATGGTGATGGTTTGGAAGATGTTTATATAGGTGGCGCAGCAGGACAATCGGCCGTTATAAAGGTTCAGCAAGCAAACCAAACTTTTGAAAAAATTGTTTTCCCAGACAAAGAACAGGAAGACATGGGAGCGCTGTTTTTTGATGCCGACAAGGATGGAGACCAGGATTTATACGTGGTAAGTGGGGGTTCCACTTTTCAGTCTGGGAGTGAATTATATATAGACCGCCTATATCAAAATGATGGCTTTGGGATATTTACAAAAGTTGTAGCCCTTCCCGAATTTCGTGTGAGCGGATCAACGGTTACAGCAGCGGACTATGACAAAGATGGGGATTTGGATCTTTTTGTCGGAGGCAGGGTCCGCCCCGGCGAATATCCCCTTCCCCCATCAAGCGTATTGTTGAAGAACGAAACTTCCGAAGGACAAATTCGGTTTACCAAAGATGAACAGACCATCAATGAAACCTTCCATGAACTGGGAATGGTAACCGCCGCAATTTGGACAGATTATAATAATGATACTTGGCAAGATTTGATTGTTGTGGGAGAATTTATGGCCATTCATTTTTTTCAGAATAATGCCGGAAAACTAATCGAGGTTACCGATAAAACAGGATTGACCCATACCAATGGATGGTGGAACAGTATTGCAAGCGGGGATTTTGATAATGATGGTGATACTGACTACTTATTGGGGAATTTGGGATTAAACAGTCGCTATAAGGCAAGTGAAAATGAACCGCTATGCATCTACGCCAATGATTATGATAAAAATGGACAAATAGATCCGGTAATGTGCTATTATATTGAGGGAGAAAATCATGTTGCCCATTCCCGCAATGACCTCGTAGACCAGATTAATGCCATGCGAGCGCGATTCAGAACCTATTCTGATTATGCAGAGGCTACTTTTGAGGAATCATTCCTAAAAGAAGAACTAGCCGATGCCTATGTAGTCAAGAGCGAGACATTTGCAAACAGTTATCTGGAAAATTTGGGTGAAGGAAAATTTAGATTGAAAGCATTACCAAGACAAGCGCAAATAGCCCCAATGTATGGTTTAACCGTTGGTGATTACAACCAAGACAACCTTTTGGATGTATTGGCCGTGGGTAATTTTTATAGTGGGGAGGTTTTTTCAGGCCGATATGATGCTTCCATAGGCTGGTTGCTGGAAGGTGACGGAAAAGGCAACTTCAAATCAATGGAAGTAAATGAAAGTGGATTTTTTGTCCCAGGAGATGCCAAAAGCTTGGTCAATGTATTTTCTGGAGATCGGGAACTGACTTTGGCCAGCATCAACAATGGCAGTGTAAAGACCCATGTACGTGCAAGTAGCAGAAATAACGTTTATAAACCCAAACCCGATGATGCGGCGGCCATTATACAATTCAAGGATGGTACCAGTCAAAAATTAGAATTTCATTATGGTTTCGGATACCTTTCACAAAGCAGTCGCAACCTGATCATCCCAATCGAAGCAAAATCAGTGTATATTCTTGATAATCTGGGCAAGCAAACCAAAATACTTCCTGTACAATGAAAAAAGTATTGCCATTCTTTCTTTGTATAAGTTGTCTGTTCAGCATTTTTTCCTGTAAAGAAAATGAACATGCCCGTTTTAAATTACTGAATGCTTCCAAGACCGGATTGGATTTTAATAATACAATCAAGGAAAATGATAGTATAAATGTTTTTGAATACATGAACATCTATACCGGGGCAGGTGTCGCAGTAGGGGATATCAACAACGATGGATTAGTGGATGTCTATTTTAGCGGCAATATGGTATCAGGGAGGCTCTACCTCAATAAAGGGGGGCTTAAATTCGAGGATATCACTGAGAAAGCAGGGTTGCTGAACAATCGTTGGGGCACAGGGGCCACTATGGTCGATATAAACCAAGATGGGCTGTTGGATATATATGTCTGTGTTTCAGGAAGTGCCAAGGAGTCTGAAAGGGCCAACATGCTTTTTGTTAATAATGGCCCTTCTCCAAGCTCAGGACAGGTTACGTTTAGTGAAAAAGCTATGGAATATGGTTTGGCAGATACTCGTCAGAGCATGCAGGCCGCCTTTTTTGATTATGACAAGGACCAAGATCTGGATCTTTATCTTTTGGTAAATACCGCTGCCTATGAACAAAAGGTCAATAATATATTGCCAAGACAATTGGATGGTAAATCTGTAAATAATGACCGCCTATACAGAAACGAAGGTAATGGCAAATTTGTCGATGTTTCCAAAGAAGCAGGTATTTTGGTGGAAGGTTATGGATTAGGAGTGGGTATTTCAGATATTAATAACGATTCATGGCCAGATATATATGTATCCAATGATTTTATCGGCAATGACATATTGTATATCAATCAGCATGATGGGACATTTAAAGATCAATTAGCTACCCAAATCAAGCACACTTCTTATGCTGGTATGGGTAATGATATAGCGGATATTGACAATAATGGCAAGCCTGATATTTTTGTCTTGGATATGCGCCCAGCCGATAATGAACGACAGAAATTGATCATATCCTCAACTGGTTATGATCGTTTTCAAATGATGTTACAAGCGGGTTTTGAACCGCAGTATAGTCGTAATACCCTACAATTGAACCAAGGCGAAGGAAAATTCAGTGAAATAGGTTTTTTGGCCGGGGTTAGCAGTACGGATTGGAGTTGGAGTGCTCTTTTAGCCGATTATGACAATGATGGCAATAAGGATCTGTATGTAACCAATGGTTTCCTTCGCGATTTGGGAAATTTGGATTATATCCATTATCAAAATATCTATGACACCCCCTTGGGAGATCCAGAGACCAAGATTAAAAACAAACTGGAATCCATAGGGAAATTGCCCCCCGCCAAATTGGTCAACTATGCCTTTCAAAATCAAGGCGATATGACTTTTGAAAATGTTTCAGCAGTATGGGGAATAGAAGAAGCCAGTTGCTCCAATGGGGCCGCCTATGCCGATTTGGATAATGATGGGGACTTGGACTTATTGGTAAACAATGTCAATCAACCAGCCTTTGTCTATGAAAACCTAAGTGACAAAAGGCAACCCAATAACCATTTACGTATTAAGCTGAAGGGCAAGACGGGAAACTTGGGAGGAATTGGCGCAAGGATCAAAATTACCACTTCGTCATCTACCCAATATTATGAGCATTTTTTGAGTAGGGGTTATGAATCCAGTGTGGACCCTACCATCCATTTTGGTTTGGGCGAACACGAAATGGTGGATGACATTGAGGTATGGTGGCCAGATGACACCTATCAAATTATAAAGCAAACAGCTGCCAATCAATTGGTATTGATAGATCAATCAGATGCTAATGCTACCCCGAAGAACTATTCAAATAACAAAAACACGGACCAAAAATGGTTCATTGAGGTTACCGATAGTTTGGGGGTCACATTCAAACACCAGGAAGATTTAATGGTCGATTTTAAGCTGCAACCGGTCTTACCCCACATGCATTCACGAAATGGCCCTGGTATAGCTGTTGCCGATGTAAACTCGGACGGTTTGGAGGACTTTTTTATTGGAGGTGCCGCAGGGCAAACAGGATCACTTTTTCTACAAACAAAGAACGGGACTTTTGAATCAAAGGACTGGGGTTTCGACGCTAGTTTCGAGGACATGGGCGTTCTATTCTTCGATGCCAATACCGATGGTCACCCGGATCTCTATGTTGTAAGTGGGGGGGTCATAAATTCATCGGATACTACGGCGTATCAAGACCGTTTGTACCTTAATGACGGACAGGGAAATTTCTCCAAATCAAATGCGCTCCCTCCAATCACGGCCAGTGGCTCTGTTGTCACTGCAACCGATTTTGACCAGGACGGTGATTTGGATTTATTTGTTGGGGGGCGTGTGGTTCCAGGCCAATATCCAATGCCTGCCAAAAGTTATCTATTGGAAAATTTGGCAAATGAAGACTCAGCTAATATAAAATTCAGGGATATCAGTGCCAAAGTAGAGGATTGGGAAAAATTGACCATGGTAACATCGGCTATTTGGACAGATTATGATGATGACGGTATGATGGATTTGATAGCATGCGGGGAATTCATGTCCATAACGTTCTTTCACAATGAGAATGGTCAACTCGTCAATGTTAATGGGCAGACTGGTCTAAATAAAACCGAAGGATGGTGGAACAGTATTGCAGGTGGCGATTTTGACGAGGATGGGGATACCGATTACCTGTTGGGCAACCTAGGTCTGAATACAAAATATAGGGCATCCTTAGAAGAACCATTGTGCATTTATGCCAAAGATTATGACAAAGATGGGAGAATAGACCCCATCATGTGTTATTACATCGACGGTGTAAACCATCTTACCCATTCAAGGGATGAAATTATTGGGCAGGTCAATGCCATGAGAGGCAGGTTCAAGACCTATCAATCATATGCCGAAACGACCTTTGAGAAATCGTTTTTAGCTGAGGAATTAGAGGATGCCTATGTCGTTAAAAGTTATAACTTTAGAAGTGTGTACCTGGAGAATATGGGAGATGGCACCTTTACGCTCAGCCCACTTCCGCTAAACGCCCAGATGGGACCTTTGGAGGGCATAGTCGTTGAGGATATTGATCAAGATGGCCACCAAGATGTGGTTCTTACAGGTAACTCCTATGCCACTGAAGCTGCAACAGGTCGTTACGATGCAAATATGGGTACCTTGTTAAAAGGCAATGGAGATGGAAGTTTTACTCCAGTACCATTGGAAAAAAGCGGTTTTTTAAATGATTTTGATGGGAGTGGCTTGGGTTTAATACGAAATGCCCAAGGAAATTCTTATGTATTGGTGGCGAATAATGACGGGCCACTTAAAATTTTTACTTCCAACGATACAAAAGACCCGAAACAAATTTATGTGGCTGATGCCAATAGCAAACATGCCGAAATCTCGCTTAAAAATGGCAAAGCGTATAAAGTGGAATTTTACTATGGATCGGGATATTTATCACAACGATCCCGAAGTATTATGCTTAACAATATGATAAAGGAAATAAGGGTAACTGATTTTAATGGTAATTCTAAAATAGTTTATATAAATGAGGAAGTTAACTAGCTTAACCATCGGCCTGTTGCTGGTACTATCTTCTTGTGGGTCAGAACATAACCAAGAAGCATTGGATATGTATTTTGAAAATAGCTTGGCGAATTACAACCGGGAATTGACGGGGGTAATTGTTGCCGATATTTTTACGCCTCCTGTGGCCAGTCGAATCTATACATATCCAAATATTGCGGCCTATGAAGGTATTCGTTTTATGGATGCAAGCCGGCCATCATTGGCGGGGCAACTTAATGGCCTTGAAAATCTCCCGCAACCTGATACAGGCAAATCATACTATTATCCCTTGGTTTCTATAGTAGCTTTTACCAGCGTGGCCAAATCCTTGGTCTATGATATGGAACGCGTGGAAAAAATGCAAAATCAATTGCTGCAGGAAGTGCAGGATATTGGAATAGATAAGGCGATTTACAATAATTCTATTTCCTATGGCAATACCTTGGCCCAGGAAATATTGAATTGGGCCAGCAAAGATGGTTATTTAAGACGTACGGCCATGCCAAGATATAGCGTAAATGATGATCCCGGTCGTTGGCGACCCACCCCACCAGATTATATGGATGCCATAGAGCCTCATTGGAATAGCCTCCGCCCCTTTGTTTTAGATTCTGTCAGTCAGTTTGACCCAGGCTTGCCAACTCCTTTTGATATTGATGAAGAATCCCAGTTTTTTCTGGAAGCCAGGGAAGTGTACCAAACGGTACTTGATTTAGATCCCGAACAATTGGAAATCGCCAAGTTTTGGGATTGTAATCCCAATATATCACATACCAAAGGCCATGTGATGTATTTTCAGCAACAAATTTCCCCTGGGGGACATTGGATTCATATAACAGCACAGGTTTTGGAAGAACAACATGAAGATCCTGTAAAAGCTGCTGCCACCATGGCCCAAGTAAGTATCACTTTGGCTGATGCCTTTATCAGTTGTTGGGACCAAAAATATAAAAGCAGCCTAACACGACCAGAAACCTTCATTAACAACTATATAGATCCGGATTGGAATCCAATATTGCAAACACCAGCATTCCCGGAACATACATCAGGACACAGTGTAGCTTCTGCTTCAGCGGCTACGGTACTGACCCATCTCTATGGTGAAAACTATGCATTTATCGATTCGACCGAAGTGCCCTATGGGTTGCCAAAGCGAAGTTATACTTCTTTCTTACAAGCATCCCAAGAGGCGGCCATTAGCCGCCTGTATGGTGGTATACATTACAAACCCGCCATTGACAAAGGAGTGGAACAAGGGAAGGACGTAGGAAGATTTGTCATGGATAACATTGACATTGAATAAACCAAAAAAAACCTGTTATGAATCAAATTAGAACTGTATTACTGTTGTTTTTCATAGGAGGAAGTATAGCTGCGCAGGAGCATAATGAAATTTTTGAGTTGGCGGGACACAAAGTCCAATTGTCTGGTGAATTCGCCGGGTTTGAAACCCAACTTGCAATTGAAAAATTGGAAGAAGGATTGGAAATAGCCACAATATCCTTAAAACACAAATTGGGCGCAACACCTCCAAAATTTTCCATGAAATGGAGTTTGCCTTCAAGTGATATTGCAGGATACTGGAGTAGTGGAAGTTTTAATGATAAGACAATTGGCCCAAGTTGGGGGCCTTCATCCATTAAATCAATGTTGGCCAAAGAAGCTCCTGTCATTGCTTTATTTGGTCATGATGATAGTAATCGACTTACCTTCTCAGCTTCAGAAGCCTTAAATACTGTTATTCTCAGTACTGGCATAATGGAGGAGGACGGAATGGTCTATAACGAAATGACCTTCTTTTCCGAAAAGCAAAGTGCCCTCACCAACTATGAGGTAAAAATACGTTTTGACACCAGACCCCACCTTTATTCCAAGGCATTGAGAGCGGTCGCAGATTGGTGGGCATCCTTTGAGTTCTATAAACCATCCTTAGTCCCTGAGGTGGCTCGTAAACCTGTTTATTCAAGTTGGTATAGTTATCACCAAAATGTAACTATGAATGAATTGCTGAAGGAGTGCAAGCTTGCAAAAAAGATGGGTTTTGAATCTATTATCGTTGATGATGGATGGCAAACCATGGATAGCAATCGAGGATATGCCTATACTGGTGATTGGGAACCAGAACGAATTCCTGAAATGAAAGAATTTGTAAAGGCTGTACATGATTTGGATATGAAATTCATGCTTTGGTATGGTGTTCCTTTTGTCGGTGAAAAATCCAAGGCCTATGACCTCATGAAAGGAAAGTTTCTTAGATATTGGGATGGCCAGGGAACCTATGTGTTGGATCCCAGATATCCTGAAGTAAGACAATTCATTATCAAAACCTATATCGATGCGACTAGGGAATGGGATTTAGATGGATTTAAATTGGATTTTATTGGAAGGTTTAGCGCTGGGAGTGATACTGATTTAACCAAGGCCAATGGGCGTGATTATGCCTCTGTAAATGAGGCAACAGATGTATTGATGACAGATTTAATGAAATCACTACAAGATATCAAGCCAGATATAATGATTGAATTTAGACAGCCCTATGTAGGGCCTGCTATGAGAAAATATGGGAATATGTTCCGTGCAACCGATTGTCCCAACCTAGCCTCGGTAAATAGAATTAGAACTTCCGATTTACGTTTATTAAGCGGTACAACTGCTGTACATTCTGATATGTTGATGTGGCATTATGATGAGCCTGTTGAAGTAGCGGCACTGCAAATGCTCAACGTAATGTATTCCGTTCCTCAAATATCGGTTCGATTGGAAGATATACCTGAAGATCATTTTAAGATGATCAAATTCTACATTGCTTATTGGTTGGAAAATAGAGACGTTTTATTGGATGGTGATTTTCATGCAGTAAGTCCGCTTACAAATTACCCATTGTTAGCGGGAATGAAAGGGGATAAAAAAATAACCACCGTGTTCAATGACCAAGTGGTGGAATTTGAATTGGAAAAATACACTAATATAGATGTATTGAATGCTAAAAGTTCTACCCATATCGTTGTGGTTGCTAAAGGCAAAACCAAAAAATTTGAATACTTTGTATCTAATTGTCTTGGTGACGAAATTAAAAAGGAAACCATAGATTTATCTGAAGGGGCACATATGTTTGATGTGCCATCAGCAGGCATGATCTCATTCAAGGCCGCTAATTAAAATCAAAATGGTATCCCATGAAACATGGCTCCTGGGTAAAGTTGATCGGGAAACTTATAATTATCAGGAGCAGAATCTTATAACGAAATTATATGAAGATCATGAAATATACCAATAGATCAAATCGATCAAAGCCATTGATTTCAGCTATGTTGCTGCTGTCTTTAGTAGCTTTCTTTTATTCTTGTAAAGAAAAAGCAGAAAAAATAGAGTCTGATCTTCAGCCCAACATTTTATGGATTTACTTGGAAGATACAGCCCCTCTTTTAAGTAGTTACGGGACTACCCTTATTGCAACACCCCATATTGATAGTCTTGCACAAGCAGGTGTTTTATATAAAAATGCCTTTATGCCTGCCCCTGTATGTTCAGCAGCTCGTTCCAGTATTATCACCGGAACAATGGCAACCACTTTTGGGGCACATAACCACCATAGTTCAAGAACAAAACAGTCCGCAATAAGATTACCCGATAACTTAAAAACAATACCTGAAGTGTTTAGAGAAGCCGGGTATTTTACATTCAACAACGGTAAAGATGATTATAATTTCGTCTATAAGCGAAGTGATCTGTATACCCAAGATTACAAAGTGCATCCATTATATGGTAAAAGTGGGGTACGACTTGATCTGGCAACTTTGAATGACAAACAACCATTCTTCGGACAGATACAGTTATATGGTGGAAAAGAAATATTCGCTGATAGTTTTAAGGGGAATGTAAATACACCTGTAGATAGATCTAAAATTAAACTGCCCCCCTACCTACCAGGTCATCCTTCAATTATTGAGGAATATGCCAATCATTTAGACGCGATACAGATTACGGATGAAAAAGTAGGGGATATCATCACTAAATTAAAGGACAATAATTTATTGGACAATACAATTGTTTTCTTTTTCTCAGATCACGGTATGCGCATAACACGAAACAAACAATTCTTGTATGATGGCGGTTTACACGTGCCTTTGATCATTGCTGATTTTACGAAGCGTAACAAAAATATCCCGGCTGGGACCATTAATAGTGATTTAATCAATGGGCTCGATCTTGGAACCAGTTCTTTGGCCTTGGCAGGTATACAAATACCGAACACTATGGAAGGTAAAAACATGTTTGACGATGCTGAAAAGCGTGAATATGTAATATCAGCCAGAGATCGTTGTGATTTTACCATTGACCGTATTCGGTCTGTTAGATCAAAAGAGCATAAGTACATCCGGAATTTCATGATAGATAGACCATATACCCAACCCACCTATATGGATGTTGATGGCATTGAGTTTGTACAGGTAATGCATAAATTACATAAGGATGCAAAACTCGACCCGGTACAAGATAGATTTATGTCCAACGATAGACCTGCAGAAGAGTTGTACGATATTAATGAAGATCCTTATGAATTGAATAACCTTGCGGCGAATCCTGAATACGGTGATGTCTTGGGTAAATATGCTAAGGTTCTGGATAAATGGATACTGGAAACAGATGATAAAGGGCAATACCCAGAAAATGAGGAAGGCCTAAAGCTTATGTTGGGTATTTGGGGCGAAAATTGTATAAATCCAGAATACGATCCCATCAAAAAGAAGTATCCAAACTTGGCAGGATCATTATTTTATTTAAAAAGCGAACCTTCCAAACTAATAGACACTAGCCCTGTAGAAGATCCTTTGTTTGATATGGATCTCGTAAGAGAGTAGGGAACCCATCTTATTAGCTAAGGGAATACTTGGAAATTTGGGCATTAAACAGGCATAACATTGAAATACTAAAAACAAAACGATATGAGCGAGCCAAAGGTACAATCCAACAATCGATTACTTTCACTTGATTTTTATAGGGGTTTAACCATGTTTTTACTCATAGCGGAGTTCTCACATCTCTTTACCTATATGGTGGCTCCCGAGTTTGAAGGAACAATAGTGCATGCCTTGGGGGAACAGTTTCATCATATAAACTGGGAAGGGTTGCGTTTCTGGGATTTGATCCAACCGTTTTTTATGTTCATTGTTGGGGTGGCCATGCCCTTATCCTTTTACAAGAGAATTGGGAGGGGCGATTCCTATAATCAGGTGTTTAAACATGCATTGAAAAGAGCATTTCTTATGTTGGTTTTGGGCTGGGCACTGTATTGTATCGATCCTGGGGAAATCGTCTTTCGGTTTCAAAATGTGCTTGCACAATTGTCTGTTACTTATATATTGGCATTTTTGATCATGAGAAAACCTACGTTGGTACAGCTCGGTTTTTCGGTATTATTGATCCTTATTACAGAAGGTTTGTACAGGTTTTTCCCTGTTGAAGGTTTTAACCAAGCATTTCTTCCCGGAGAGAATTTTGGGGCATGGTTCAATATTCTTATTTCGGGAGAGGAAGATGGTGGCCATTGGGCCATGTTCAATGCCATTCCTACCGCAGCACATACCATTTGGGGTGTATTGGCGGGTAGGTTGTTGATGGGTAGCCAATCGAACAAGAAAAAGATGCAGATCTTGCTAATAGCAGGGATTATTGGATTGATCATCGGATATGGACTTAGCCCGATCACCCCGATCATCAAGCGTATTTCTACGAGTACTTTTGTATTTGCAAGTGGAGGGTGGTCAGTGCTGACACTCGCTTTGTGTTATTGGTTCATCGATATCAAAAAGCACCAAAAAGGGGTTCTATTCTTTGCCATCGTTGGTATGAACCCATTGTTTATTTATCTATTTGCCCATGTTGGTGGTGCAGATCTTATACGGAAAATCGTACTCCCATTTTCTAATGCCTTATTTGGTTGGACAGGCGAATTAGGGGCCAATCTTATTTTAAGCGGCATTGTACTTTTCTTCTTATGGTACCTCTGTTATTGGTTGTATAAAAAGAAAATATTGATAAAAATTTAATTCATTATTGTGCCAAAAAAAGCCGAGATTTAAATCTCGGCTTTCTCTTTAAGTACTCGAGGCGGGAATCGAACCCGCACTCCAAAGGAACTGGATTTTGAATCCAGCGCGTCTACCAGTTCCGCCACTCGAGCAGTTGAAAATAGGACTGCAAAACTATAAAATATTTTCTTTTTACTATCAAAAAATAACAACATTTATCCTTTAGCAACTCAAATAAATTTCTAAATTTGCACCTCCTTTGTTCAAAAGGTGTTTAATAATTTGAAAAACAATACGTTAAGCATGGCTTATCAAGTACCAGAACCAAAGTTTTTCGCCTGTACCCAGAGCACAGCACTGGCAGAAAAAATTGCCAAGGCTTATGGGACCGATTTAGGCAAAGTTCACTTTTCCAGATACAGCGATGGCGAATTTCAACCAGCCTTTGAAGAATCTGTACGTGGCGCTCGTATTTTTATCATTGGATCAACAAATCCCAGTTCTGAAAATCTTATGGAAATGTTGTTGATGTTAGATGCGGCCAAACGGGCTTCTGCAAGACATATAACAGCTGTAATACCCTATTTTGGCTGGGCAAGACAAGACAGAAAGGACAAACCTAGAGTTCCTATTGCAGCAAAACTCATCGCTAAGATGTTGGAAACTGCAGGAGCGACGCGTATAATTACCATGGACTTGCATGCGGATCAAATTCAAGGTTTTTTCGAAAAACCCGTGGATCATTTGTTTGCATCAACCTTGTTCCTACCTTATTTAAAAGAATTGAATTTAGATAATCTAACCATTGCATCACCTGATATGGGAGGCTCAAAAAGAGCCTATGCATATTCAAAGGCTTTGAAATCTGATGTAGTTATCTGTTATAAGCAACGGGCGAAAGCGAACGTAATTTCACATATGGAGCTTATTGGAGATGTAAAGGGTAAAAATGTGGTGTTGGTAGATGATATGGTCGATACTGCCGGAACCTTGGCGAAAGCCGCAGATTTAATGATGGAACGCGGTGCACTTAGTGTAAGGGCAATAACAACACATGGTATATTATCAGGTAATGCCTATGAGAAAATAGAGAACTCCCAATTATTGGAATTGATCATAACGGATTCAATCCCTGCAGAAATAAAGAGCGACAAGGTTAAAGTACTCAGTTGTGCCCCATTATTTGCAGACGTTATGCATAGGGTACACCACAATACGTCAATAAGTTCAAAGTTCTTGATGTAATCAAATTAGCATATTAATAATTTTTAAATATAACAATGAAGTCAATTACAATTAAAGGATCAGAAAGAGAAAGCGTGGGCAAAAAGGCAACGAAGGCCCTACGTAATGCTGGAAAGGTACCTTGCGTAGTATACGGAGGAGAAAAGCCATTACACTTTGCAGCAGATGAATTAGCATTCAAAAACTTGGTTTACACTTCAAACGCACACACAGTTGTGGTTGAACTGGAAAATGGGGGCAAAGTGGATGCTATTATGCAAGACATACAGTTTCACCCTGTTACTGATAAAATCATACACATAGATTTTTATCAACTGTTCAAAGACAAGGAATTGACCATGGATATTCCTGTAAGTTTACAAGGCAACTCGCCAGGAGTGAGAAATGGTGGCCGTTTATTATTTAGAAAAAGAAAACTTACTATTAAGGCCTTGCCTGATAATCTTCCGGATTTCTTTGATATTGATATCTCTACTTTGAAAATTGGTGATAACATATCAGTAGAATCATTGATGAACGATGATTTCACTATTTTACATCCAGATAGTACTGTAGTTGTACAGGTTAAAACTGCTCGAGCTGTCATTGAAGTTGAAGAGGAAGAAGAAGAAGGAGTTGAAGGAGTTGAAGGAGCTGTTGAAGGTGAAGAAGGTGCAGAAGCGCCTGCTACTGAAGCTGCTGCCGAAAGCAAGGAATAACTTAGATTCAATGTTTTATAAAGAGCATCCCGAGTATTCGGGATGCTTTTGTATTTTTATGTAAATGCTAAAATCAATATGTTCCAATTTTTAAAATTCCTTTTTGGTAACAATAAAAAACTTTTAGAAGAATCTGACCACATGAAGAAATTTTTGATTGTAGGACTTGGAAATATCGGTAGCGAATATGCTGAAACAAGACACAATGTTGGTTTTAAAATTTTAGACCAATTGGCAAATGAAAAGAAATTCTCTTTTGAAACAGCCAAGCTCGGGGATGTGGGCACTTTTAAAATAAAAGGAAGAAGTGTACTTTGTCTTAAACCATCTACCTACATGAATAGAAGCGGAAAAGCTTTGAAATATTGGATGGAAAAAGAGAAAATACCACTAGAAAATCTCTTGGTGGTTACCGATGATATAAATCTTGATTTTGGAACTTTAAGACTTAAAATCAAAGGTAGCGATGGCGGCCACAATGGGCTTAAAGACATTCAATTGTTCCTGAACACAACGACCTACAATAGATTTCGTTTTGGAGTTGGGGCCGATTTTGGCAAAGGAAGACAAATTGATTATGTCTTAGGCAAATGGAATGAAGATGAAATAAAATCATTGCCTGAGCGACTTGAAAAATCCACACAATTGATAAGTTCGTTTATACTAGCAGGAATAAAAATTACCATGAACCAATTTAATGGCACCTAAGATCAAAGTATTTTAAAAACAAAAAATCCAGAGTCTGAACTATTGCCTTCACTATCTTTTGTAATGACTTTCCAATAATAGGTGGTATTTGAGATTACACTAACCTTTTCAGAATTCTGATCTGATGAAGGCGATGCTATTAAACTCTCTGGAGGAGAGGTAGTCGAAAAATAAAGTTCATACCCGACAATATCATTTTCAACATCTACACCATTCCATTCCAAGGTAACTTCGTTATTAATATCCTTAAAAACAGACGCTCCATTTTTCGGCGCTATAACCTCTGCTGGGAAAGGGGCATAGGTGGTCTGGAAGCCCGCATTATAGAAACGCCAAGTTTCACTAAAGGCAGTTTCAGTAACCTTTGAGTTCAGCGATCGTACAAACCAAGAGAAGGGTTCCCCTTTGACAATAGGCAATTTAGCAGAAATTGCAGCTGTACTGATAGTTTGGGTTGTGTTAGTAATCAAATTGGTAACTCTGAGTTCATAGCTTTCTGTATGATCTGAAGCCATCCACTTAAATTCAATTTCACTTGAAGTCTGATTTAAACTGCGTCCTGTAGTGCATTCAGAATTCTTGATTGGAAAAACCAACGTAGCAATTTCTGGCGGCTTTGGGCTGCTTTTCTTTTTACATCCTATCAAAAGAACACCAAATAACAATAGTATTACCGTTCTCATTGTTTTATTAGTTTAGATGTTCCTTTTATATTTTCCCCAGTAAATTTAATATAATAGACTCCCGAAGGAAATATTGAAAGATCCAAGGGCAATTCCAATCCATTGACTTGATATGTTTGCGCCAACACCAATCTTCCGTCTGTAGTGAAGACTTGTACATTCACCTCTTCAACATTCACGCCTAGAAATACATTTGTAGACGATACAAATGGATTTGGATACACAATAGGTTTATTGGTCAAAAAGATATTCTCTTCGTATACGCCTTGACAAGGTAAATTAGTAAATACTTTTAGTGAATTATTGCCATTTTTTAAATTTATCGCAATCTCGGATTCAGTGGTTTGGATTATAACCCCGTTCACTTCAATATTAAATAAATCAGAGCCCTGAAGGGTTAATACCGTTAGCTTGCCATCAATTGATGTTCTGGATGTAACGTTTAAAACATCAGGTTGGGTAATGACAACTTCAAAACAATGTTCTTCATAAACCAATGCCCCATCAGTACCTCCAATACAAACAGTATAATTTCCGGACATCAGATTACCAAGTGTAAAAGTGTCTGTAAAATTATCAGAAACATTGACCCCATTTCCACTTACGGATATTTCATAATCAAGCGATTCCAATGCGGCGATATTTATTGAGCCATCATCACTATCTCTACAAGCTTCGCTATTCAAGAAGACAGAAAAGTTATTGTTCGCGAATCTATAAACGGGACAACCAGTAAGATCGACTTCAGCACCTTGGGGTGTTCCAAGACAAAGATCTTCACCATCATCAAAAACACCATCACTGTCGGCATCGGGCCTAAATGTTCCTTCAACACAAATATCCAATGAGAAGTTTTTTAAAGACCCTCCATCTGAAGCTGCATTATCATTTATTTCCAATGTCCACTCCCCCAAAATTGACTCGCCGACAAACGAACTCAATGAACCCAGTGGCTTTACCATACCATTAATCGCAGGGTCCCCATTACAAATGAAATTAGGGGCATCATCGTCAAAAGTTGCATTAATATTATCTGATTCACCACAAGAACTTGATAATAAAACCACAGTGGTTCCCGTGGGGGAAATGAGTTTAATCTCCAAATCGGCCAAGTAAGTATGGTCTAATTCAAGATTTACATTGATATCTGCCAAAGTAATGTCATCATAAAAAGGAATTTTTGATGTAATTGTAGGCGTACCCGTCGCCGAAATATTCAGAGGTAATCCGTCTGCAGCATTATTATCACAATTAAACTCAATTGTTGTGAAACTAAATGGAGCCGAAAACAATCCCTCCCCACAACCGTTAATTGGCTTCACGCTCCAAAAATAGCTGGTTTCATAATCCAGATTAGAAGGGGTATATGCATTGGTGAAAATTGTATTCGTTTCAATAATATTGGTAAATGTTGAATCAGTAGCAATTTGAATTTCATACGTACTATAGGAAGCGGAATCTTCCCATTCCAAAAAAGTATTTGCGGAAATATCCACTCCTCCATCTGCGGGGGCAACAAGAACAGCATCGGGGAAAACAGTGTCATATACACTTAATTCCAAGACGACTTGTTTTGTAATACTGGTAGAAATAGCTTCAATTTCAATAGCATATAAGGCTTCTGGCACTCCTCCGGTATTCGAAAAAGTGACGGTAACGGGAGTGTTGCTGGTTGCCGTTTCCGGTGAAAAAACAATATTTAAACCCAAGGGTGGATTTGGAACGCTGAAGGTCACCTCTTCATTAAATTCCAAATAAGTTTCATAATCAAAGGTTGTCATTAAATCGTTTGGTTGACACACTTCATACTCAAGCTCGGAAAAGTTCAAAACAAATTCCGTCTCTTCAATAGTGAACGCTGCTGCATTAACCGTAAAAAATATGTTATCGTGTGCCTTAACCATAATACGTGCCATAGTTGTTGGATTACCCGGTAAGACTATCTTATGACCCCCATCATTGGGAACATTTTCAGCTAAGGGAATTGGAAAAGTCACACCCCCGTCAGTTGACAATAAAATATCGACTGACTGTAAATTCACTGGTGCCTTGTCTGTATTTGCAACATCCCAAGTAACATTCTGAACTGTCCCTGCTGTATATACTTGATTTGTGGATTGTGAAGTTATTTGAAAAGGTCCTGCACTACTGACCACGGAAACATTCATTACATCTGACACTACTTGACCACCTCCTATGGCATTGTCTCTTACAGTCAAGGCAAAATTCAATTCCCTTTCCACATCGGATACCGTCTCCCAGGGCGAATCAACTGTGGGATTTGTTTGGGTGAGATTACCCTCGAGAATACTGGACAATTTAGGAAAATACCGAATAGAATCAGTTGTAGGCCGTTGTGATCTAAAATTAGCGCCACTTGGATTCGTAGGTCCGAATGTTGCTTGGGTAACCACGCCATCATCTATCTGTTCCCAAGTATAGGTAAGCACATCATTCATATCAGTATCGGCTGCATTTCCTGTCAAGGCGAATGCGGTCGATTTCGGAATTATAAAATCCCCTATTGGAATTATAACTGGAGGCGTATTAACAAGGCTGATAATTTCAGCACAACTAACTGTTTCCAAATATTCGGATATTTGAAATATACTGTAATAATGAAAATAATCATCCCCATTTAAGGCAACATTATTTACGCCGGTAATCCCGGCATAGCCCATTATTGTGGTTCCACTTCCAGGCTCTGCCTGTACTTGTGTTCCCTCCGATTCAAACGACCAAGTGTGGTTAGCCCCAAACTGATGCCCCATTTCATGGGTAACATAATCTAAATCAAAGGCATCCCCTACTGGATTTTCGCTTGCTGCATATCCGCTTCCTTTTTTATTATCTATACATACTGCACCAATATAACCTGCATTTCCGTTTGCCACATCCTTGTGAAACAAATGTCCAATATCATAATTTTCTTCCCCAATGTTGGCGGTTAAGGTGTTCTGGACCTGTGTATTCAAGTCGCCATCGTAAGGGTCCGTTTCCGAATCAGTGTATATGACAGTGTCGATATTGGAAACCAATTCCAAAGTAACGGCCAAATCGGTTTCAAAAACTGCATTTATCCGGGTAACAGTAGCATTGATCGCAGCCAGTGCATCAGCGATCGAACCTCCATGATAAGCGGTGTATTCCCCTGTGGCCGAAACAGCCAGTCTGAACTTCCTGAGCTGCTGATCATCTACCTGTTTTAAAGCTAGGCCAGACTTACTTTGTAATATAGAGCTTTTAGTGGTACAAATAAACGCTTCATTCACTGCCGTTTCGCCATCACGATTATATATCACATAACTTTCGTCAGCCGTTTTCTGCAAGTATGTATTGCCTTTTTTATTAGCATGAACAATCATTGCCTGCACTCCTAAGTGAGAAACGCTAAAACGGATCTTATCTTTTCCATTCTTTAAACTATAACCCGAATATGATTTTATGTTGGGATATTTTGCCGCTAATTCTTTTGATAAAACAGGAGTTTCCGAAACTGTAAAACTTATCATTTCTCCCTTCTCGTTGGGAAATTGCACTGTGGTAAATTTATTTTTGGAGAACTTTGCATTTCTAAGATTGTTTTTAAAAACATCCTCTTCAAAAGAAAAAATCGTTCCCTTTTGTATTTCAAAACGATTAGAAATTGACTTTTTTAAATTGCCATGTGCAACTACTTGCTTCCAATAATCGCGTTGTGCGAATCCGTAATAGGAAAGAAATAATATGGATATTGATAAAACAAGACGTAATTTTGAAACCATTAAGGAGTTTTAGCTCAATTTCAAATATAAGTCTTTTTATTTTTTATTTTACGTGATAACAGTCCAAAGCATTGCCAAATACGACAAAGTACACCCTACGGTCATTACCATTGGCACTTTTGACGGGGTGCATATTGGGCACAGGAAAATCCTAAAAAAACTTATAACAAATGCCAGGACCAATAATTTAAAATCAACAGTACTTACCTTCTTCCCCCACCCTAGAATGGTTTTACAAAAAGATGCCGATATCAAGTTGTTGAATACTATAGATGAAAAGGTTAAGATATTGGGCGAATTGGGCCTTGATTATCTCATCATCCACCCTTTTACCAAAGAATTTTCCCGTTTATCAGCAACCGAGTTTGTTCGCGATATTTTAGTGAATTCATTAAAGGCCAAAAAGATCATTATTGGCTATGATCATAGATTTGGCAGAAACAGGGATGCCAACATTAAAGATTTAAATGCCTTTGGCAATGCTCTTGATTTTGAAGTGGAGGAAATACCTGCACAGGAAATTGACGATGTATCAGTAAGCTCTACAAAGATTCGAAAAGCATTGGAAGAGGGTCAAATTGAAATTGCCAACAAATATTTAGGCTATCCTTACATGCTGACCGGTCCAATAAAAAAGGGAAAGGGTTTGGGTCGTCAACTAAATTTCCCGACGGCGAATCTTCACATAGAAGAATCGTATAAACTAATACCAAAAAACGGAGTCTATGTGGTTCAGTCCAAAATAGACGGAACAATAGTCTTCGGAATGATGAATATTGGTTATAACCCAACGATTTCTAGCACTGAAAACCTGCCTGCGAGCAGGAAGGAAAGTATTGAAATCCATTTTTTTGATTTTGATCAGGATCTGTATGGGCAAAAAATACAGATTGATGTATTGGCCCGCATTCGCGATGAACATAAGTTCGAATCAGTAGAAGCCTTAAAAAATCAATTGACAAAAGACAAAGATACATCGCTTGCAATACTGAATCAATAGATGCTTAACCGCTTACTGTTCACGAAAACTGATAATTCCCCACTACTTATTTTCAGAGTGTTTTTCGGCATTTTAATTGCTTTGGAAAGTTTTGGGGCAATTGTCACCGGCTGGGTCAAAGAGACCTTGATAGACCCCAAATTCACCTTTACCTTTATTGGTTTTGAATGGTTACAGCCTTTACCCGGCAATGGTATGTATTTCTACTTTTTCATTATGGGTACCTTGGGAATATTCATTGCCTTCGGCTACAAATACCGTTTCAGCATCATCACTTTCACTATAATGTGGTTTGCAGTTTATTTAATGCAAAAATCATCATACAACAATCATT
>Ga0316189_10000443_pt1 | contig 41088 bp, 42 predicted proteins | sample LowCovwburrow_MG_FD_204930 | JGI IMG/M metagenome (GOLD analysis project Ga0316189, IMG submission 204930) | Coastal sediment microbial communities from Maine, United States - Lowes Cove worm burrow | ecosystem: Environmental > Aquatic > Marine > Coastal > Sediment | place: USA: Maine...
TCTTACTCCCGGGCAGCAGCCTGGGTAATCAGGATACCCCGGCCCGCGCGGCGGCTGATCTCTTCGCCATTGCGGGTCAGCACGTTGACGGTCCCGCCGCCCACCGTGCCCAGTCCCAATAGACCTACCTTGACTGGTTCCAAACCTCTTCTCCTCTTTCCAACGTCAGATTGATGGGCTGCGATGTAAGCCAGCTTCAAATACGGAATCTCTGCACTGTCTCATCTGTACCAGGGATTCAGGCGCCGTCCTTTGCATCCTGGCGCATCATCTCCCGGATACCACGAACCGCCTGCCGGGTTCTGTGTTCATTCTCGATCAGCCCGAAGCGGACATGATCGTCTCCGTGCTTACCAAAGCCTATCCCGGGCGACACGGCCACTTTGGCCTCCTTGAGCAATTTCTTGGAGAACTCCAGGGATCCCATATGCCGATACTGTTCGGGTATCTCAGCCCAAACAAACATAGTGGCCCGGGGCTTCTCCACCGGCCACCCTGCGGAATAAAGGCCATCGCAGAGCGTGTCGCGCCGGCTCTGGTACATGCTCCGTATGCTGTCTACACAATCCTGCGGCCCCTCCAGGGCGGTGATGGCGGCCACCTGAATCGGGGTGAACATGCCATAGTCCAGGTAGGACTTGATCCGTGCCAGCGCGGCCACCAGGGTCTTGTTGCCACACATGAAACCCACTCGCCAGCCGGGCATGTTATAGCTCTTGGAGAGGGAGAAAAACTCCACTGCCACCTCCTCCGCACCGGCAATTTGGAGGATGGAGGGCGCCACATAACCATCAAATACGATATCGGCATAGGCCAGGTCATGGATCACCCAGATATTGTATTCCCTGGCGATATCGATCACCTTCTGAAAAAAATCGAGTTCCACGCATTGGGTAGTCGGGTTGCCCGGGAAATTCAGCACCAGCATCTTGGGACGAGGCCAGGAATCGATAATCGCCTCCTCCAGTTTGGCGAAAAAATCCACTCCTGGAACCAACGGCACATGACGGATATCGGCCCCCGCAATGACAAATCCGTAGGGGTGTATGGGATAGGCTGGATTCGGCACCAGCACCGAATCTCCGGCCCCCACACACGCCAGGGAGAGATGCGCAAGCCCCTCCTTGGAACCGATAGTGACAATGGCCTGAGTTTCCGGATCGAGGGTCACATGGTAGCGGCTCTGATACCAGTTGCAGATGGCCCGGCGCAGGCGGGGTATGCCCTTGGACATCGAGTAGCGATGGGTATCCTTGCGCTGAGAGGCCTCTACCAGCTTGTCCACGATGTGCTGGGGCGTGGGCTGATCCGGGTTGCCCATGCCGAAGTCGATAATGTCCTCGCCGCGGGCCCTTGCAGCCGCCTTCAACTCATTGACGATATTGAAGACATAGGGCGGCAAGCGCTTGATTCTGCGGAACTCTTCCATCTCTGGCGTGGACACGTGAACCTCTATCAGTCTGTTTGTAAGTGGGGTGAAAAAAAACAATTAAACTAACCGACCAACCACTAAAATGTCAAAAGAATTAAGCGGATAGCTCCTACAATAAAAAAAATGATTCGTAACCGGCGCTTTGCCTGTTGATACGGCGGCTGTTATCGTGCCGTGATGAAATTTTCGCTTGCCGACCCGTCCAATGGCTACGTCGTCCATTCCTACGCCGACGATAGCGTGACCATAGGCGGCCAATACTTCGATCACAGTCTGGTGGTGCTACCGGATCGGATCCTGGATGACTGGAGGCCCCAGACTTTTCTGGAACTGGAAGCCGCCGATTTCGAGACACTGGCGGCGCTTACACCCGATCTGGTGATACTGGGAACCGGTTTGAGCCTGCACTTCCCTGCCCCGTCGCTTTACCGGTCGCTGGCGTCCGCCGGCATTGGACTGGAGATCATGACCATGCCCGCCGCCTGCCGCACCTATAACGTCCTGGTATCGGAAGGGCGAAGGGCTGCGGCAGCCCTGCTGTTTCGTTGATACCTGGAGAAGTTGTCACCTCCGTGGCACAGACGCCGCCAATAGGGACGAGGTTCGCTCGCCGACGTCTGCTACTCCTCCAGCACCCTTACATCCGGATTGGGGTAGGCCGTGATCATACGGTCCGGCAGCTGATGCAGTGCCGCCTGGTGCAGGGCATCCGATTCCATCAGGATTAAAACCAGCACCGTGACCATCACCGGCAACAGACCGGCGCCGCCGATCAGGGCGAAGACAGCCTCCTTCATCATTCCAAGCTGGCTGTATCCGATCCAACCCAATCCGGAGACGACCCCCAGCAGCAGCAGCATAAGGATAAAAATGCGGCTGCGTTTAGCGCAGATCTGCCAGTGGCACATCACGTACCATGGATCGACCCGTTTCGAGCGGCGGGCCCGCCACAGGGTATAGACCAGGGTAGCAAAGGAAAAAACGGGCACCAGGGCCAGCGGCTGCCAGTAAGAACCGGCAAGCCCGAGGGTGGCAACGAACCAGAGGATATGATTACCGATCAGATTTGTCAGGAAGATTTCGTGTGGAATCTTCGACTTTTTGCTCTGGTCGTCGGTAATTTCGAACTTCATGGGTAGGCTCCGGATCGCTGATATCAGGACAGGCAGCGACTCAGCCCGTGAAAATACCACTTAGGTGGGTATATTTCACCTTTCATCCGACGGCCGAGATATTCTGCTGCAGCCTCGCTGATACCCCAACCGGCGCCATCCGGTGTTGCCCACCCTATTTGGTATCCTTTGTCGTCTGGGCGGCCTGCTCTCGATCCTGCTTCTCCTTGTTCTTGGCATAAAAATAGACCACCAGGTTTTTCGAACCAAACATGATGGCGATAAACACCAGCCCGATCAGGAAACCAAGCCAGGGTTTATCCTTGAGAATCGTAATGAACCAGAGTGTGTTACCCATAGAGGATCAACCATTTTCGACAGATAGCCAGCGGGTTAGAATAGCGGTCGTTTCCCCTGTCTGCGATGACAAATATCAAAAGGCCTGCACCAAATCTCCATGGATCGAAAAATTATTCTGGGTATCCTCAGCGTCACTCTTATCGCCCTGGCGCTCTCCATTCTTCTGCCAGGCGGCCGCACGGTCGATAAAGAGCCTAAACTGCCCTGGCTCATCCTGGTCGACGAGGAAGGCTACCCATCGGTGTTCGGTATCACCCTGGGTAAAAGCACCCTGGCTGAGCTCAGAGACGGGTTTCAGGAGCAAGGGGAGATCAATCTGTTTGTTACACCGCAGCAGGAGCATGCCATCGAGGCCTACTTCCAGAGTCTCTATCTGAGCGGAATACGGGCAGATCTGGTGGTCACCTTGGATCTGGAAGAGCCAGAGCTGACCGGCATGTACGATAGAGGGCTGCGTATCAGCCAGCTGGAAAGCGGAGCCAAGAAGGTCACCCTGTCAGAACCCGACCTGGTCACCCTGGAACGGGCCCTGGTAGATCACCTCACCTATATTCCGGCTACCGACCTGGACGAAAAACGGATCACCGATCTTTTCGGAGAACCCAGCCAACGCATCACCGAGGCATCCGGCATTCAGCACTGGCTGTATCCTGAAAAAGGACTGGATATCGCCCTGAACCCCGGGGGAAAAGAGGTATTCCAGTACGTCATTCCCGGAAAGTTCGAGCGTATTCTGGCACCACTGACATCGGGGTCTGCCGCGCAGTCAGCGACCGACCCCGATCCGTAAAACCGCCTCTCCCGGCCGCTTGTCATCAAGCGGTGGCGGGGCAGCCTAGGGGACGGCCTTTGGGTCCAGATTGCCCACCGGCCGAACGAAGGTATATTGGAGGGGATCCAACACCCATTCCTGGCCAATCTTGCCCGCGTCTCCGGACGGAATCGAAAAAGGAAGCGTGACTACCCAACCGACCAGGCCGACAGCGGATGCGATCAATATCATCGGGCGCGCTACGACCAAATCGGCAAACATCTCGCCCCCCGTAGGCTCTTGAACATAGGTACCAGCGGCACTGACCGTGCCTGCCCCGGCAAGGGTGGCCAACCCCAGGGTAATTGCCATCGTCCAGGCTGTAATATTTTTGCGTATCATGGTTGTTTTCCACCCCTCTTTAAAGACCGAGAACCTAACTAATCCTAGCATGAGTTTTTATCGGCACTCTGATTTGGCACTTTAGTCCAGAGCGGCCCCCTCGATGAATTAGATTTCTGCTGCCGGGGACTAAGACGTCTCTATACCGGATGCAACCGCCGCGATACCTGAGGTTCCCGGCAGAGCGGGCTGACGGGTCAGGTCGTCTTGCAGTGGCCGTTGTATGAGCTCCAGGGTCGAGATTTGGTGCCCCAGCTGATCCCGAACATGCTGCAGGATCTGATCCCCCCGCTGCCGCATCAATCCGACGCCCGAATCGATCCCCTGGCTCATCCCTTTCTCCGCGGCACGGGGTAGCGAGGGCTTCAGCCTCTGCTTCAGCAACCGGGGCAAAAACCAGGAGAGGCCAATCAACAAACCGGCATGAATGGCAAAGTCAAGGCCAAGGAAATCCCCGTCGCCCCGGGTACCAAGGTAGAATTCAACGACCAGATGATAGGCCGCCCAACTCGATGAGGCCAACGGCAGCAACCAACAGAGCCAGCCAGCGAACCGATACAGCCCGCGCTGGATCTGCCCCCCCGGGCGGGCAAGCGAACGCCGCAGGCTGTTTTCCGTTTCGGCGAGCAGATCGGCGCGTCCCTCACTCTGCCATGATCGTAACAGATCGGAGAAGGGCTTCACCGGCATACCCCTTTGCCGCACCAGGTTCTCCAGTTCCATCACCAGATCATCCATACCTGTGTCGATGCGGCTGCTCCAGATCCCTTTGCGCAGTTTCTCCGGCAGATCCGAGACGCCGGTTACCGACCCCGCCACATCCGACGCTGAGTGTTCCTCTTTCTGCCCCCCCAGCAGGACCTGGACCTGCGCCCGGGCATTGAGTTGCAGGGCATTCGCCATATCACCGAGACGCTGAGACAGCAGGCTCCCCCAGGCGGCACGAAGTTCGTCGACGGGATAGCGTTTCATCGTTTCCCGGAACTGCGTAGCGATACGAAGCAGTTCCTGCTGACGGGCCTGCAGACCATGCCGCTGGAGCACCTTCAAGCCGTATTGCCGTATTGCCTGGTTGATGCACTCCTCCAGCTGATCGAAATCATCCTCGATTCCCTGGGTGATACAGCTGGTGCGCAGTATCACAGGGTCGGAAAATCCCTCGCTGAGGAGACGATCACGAAAATCCTCGATCTGTTCCTGCAGCCCCTGGTCCCATTGATTCATGATGAACAGCCAGGAGTGCTTCTCGGCGCGCTGCTGCAGGAAACGCCAGCCGAGATCATCCTGATAACGCTCGGGACTGACGACATAGACCAGCCAATCGATGTATGGCAGCCAGGACTGAACCAACGACCGGTGCCGCTGCTCCACACTGTCGATATCGGGCATGTCCAGCCAGGCGATCAGACGGCTACTGTCGTCACCATGATAAGCGATGCGCGTCTCCCCCACCGGCAGGTCGGCCGGCAACTCGCCGAGTTGGTAGTCCTGATGCAGATAGAGGGTCACTTCCTGAGAAGTGGGGCGTTCAACCCCTACCCTGGCGACCTGCTCCCGCGCAAGTCGATTTAGCAGGCTGCTCTTACCCACTCCAGTGCCCCCGAAAAAGGCAACGATCAGGGGCCTTTCACCCTGCTGGGCAAACAGGGCCTCCGCCTGCTGCTGCTCAACCCCGGACAGCAGCAGCAGATCCCGCTCCTCCAGCCAGCCGGACTGCCGGGCAGACTCGGACCACGCCAGCAGGGCCTGGTAATGCCGGTTAAATTCCGTCGTCATGAGCGCAATCCGTCTATCGCCTGCTCCGCCTGTTCCAGCGACGCCCGGGATATGCCATAACAACCCTCAGTCGACATCTGCTGCGGTAGACTCTGTAAGGCCGGGCGCAGGATTCCGTCAAACAGTATTGATTGGACCGCCTGCAGTTGCTTCGCCTTCAATTCGTCTTCCACCCCATGCATATATCGACCAAGGGCACTTTCGGTCAGCAGCGAAACAAACGACAGCATAGCCGGAGCCAGAATAAGATCACTGAGACCGATGCCACCGGTCTTGATCGCCAGGGCAACAGCTGCGGCATCGGTGGTCACCCGGGCGGCACGAAGGCTGTTGAGGGTGGCGGGATGCGCCTCCAGGTAGTGATAAAGCTGCTCTCCCGCCACCCTGATCTCCTGCTCGAACGCCATCTGATAGGAGTCCACACCCTGGCTGAACTCCGCCTGCAGGGTAGCGTCCTGGCGCTCCATCTGATCAGATAGGTTACGCCACCAACCGATGGTACTGCCGGCGCTGCCGACGAGCCGATCACCTACCTTGTGTCGCAATCTGAGCATCAGATGCAGGGCAACTTCGGCCAGCCGCTCGGATTCCTGATTCCGCTCCTCCCCCTTGGCAGCCGCCACATGCTGTTTAAAAAAACCCTGCAGCTTGCGAGCCGGCCAGGTAAGCAGTTTCCGCAGGCGCATCAAGGCGGCCGCAGCACCGGGGACTTCCAACAGTTCCAGCAGGCTGAGCACGGCACGCTGCATGACGTCCGAATAGTGAGGGTTGTTGAGGTAGTCGCGCTGATAGATTTGCAGGCACTGTTCCAGCTCAGCCTCCAGTTCCGACTGCCACCAATCACCGGCGGCCAGTTCTCGCTGCAGCGGCTCGGTCCATACCTGCCAGTGCCGATCGAGCAAGGCATGCAGCTCTGCCTCAGGTACGCCTGACGGAGTCCGCGGCAAGATGTGGAAGGCCCGCTCCCGCAGTAAATCCGCTGCCTTGCCACCCGCCAGATCACCATAATCGCCTTTGTAGGGAAGCGCCACAATACCCGAGTGATGAATTTCCTCCTGCTGCAGTCGCCGGGTGAGGGCAGCCTGAAGTTCCGCCTCGTCCGCAGCAGAGGTCTTGTTCAGACAGATCAGCAGGGGCGTATGGATGGGGGCGATCATACGCAGCAGGCGCCATACCGACTGATCGGCATATTTCTCCCGGCTGACCACCAACAAAATGGCATCGGCCATGGCGCAGACCAATGGGACCAGATCCCGGTAGTCGCGGGAGCTGACCGAGTCGAAATCCGGGGTATCCCAGACGATGGCCGATTCCGAACCGAACGGTGCAACAGCAGTAACCGCACTAAATGAGTAGGCCTGATGCCCCGCTTCGGCCGCGCCCTTCCCCCCTCTGCTCAGGCGACCGGCAAACTGCTGCTCGAGACCCGCCTCCATCGCAGCGGTAATCTGCCCGGTAAAAAACCCCTGGGCACTGCGGGTATATCCCGCCAGTGGACTGGCCTCCGCCACCTCGGCCCCAAGCAGCAGATTGCAGATAGTGCTTTTACCCGATTGTGTCGGTCCGATCAGCATCAACTGGGGCGGCAGGGTCCAATCTCCCATCCGTAGTCGTGCCCGCATCAGCAGGGCCTCGGCGAAGGTCAGACTGCTGGCGGTGTCGTCCTCGGTTTCGCTTGCACTGACCTCCAACGCCCGTCTACGCTGCCGCAGATGGGACAGAAAGTCGCTGATGATATCCAAGGCAGGTTGGGATTGCATAAAAGGTAGCCGTGTAAAGGCTAAGGCGTCTTGTCGGTCGATTCCTGGTCCACTGCTTGATGATCTTGATCTGTCTTCGCCGGGGGCAGATCCTCATCCATAATAATCCTGCTGGCGTCCCCTTCGAGATCGTCGAACTGACCGCTCTTTGCGGCCCAGAAAAATACACCCACCCCGATCAGCCCCAGGATAATCATGCCGGGTATCAGGCCGTAGATCACGTCCATAAACATTCACCAGGTCGGTTATCGCCCCCGAAACAGCGTGCGGATCCGCGCAGAATTTGCAATCACCAGCAGAGAGCTGATCGGCATAGAGACCGCCGCCACCAGGGGCGTGACAAAGGCCGCCATTGCCAGCGGTACCATGATCAGATTATACGTTATGGAGATGCCGATGTTCTGGCGGATAGTGCGCAGGGTGCGGCGGGACAGTGCCGAGGCCAGATGCACCTTCTCCAGTTCACTGCTTATCAGTACGATGTCTGAACTGGCGATGGAGACATCCGTACCGGAACCCAGGGCAATCCCCACGTCTGCCCGCACCAGTGCCGGCGCATCGTTCACCCCGTCCCCCACCATCACTACACGATGCCCGTTGGCCTGGAGTTGACCAATCACCTGATCTTTCTGTTCCGGCAGCACCTCGGCGATCACCTCCATACCGCCCAGACGCCGGGCAATGGCCTCGGCGGTATGCCGTCGATCACCACTCAACAGAGTCAGTGCCATACCCTCGCGCTGCAAACGGGCCACCAGGGCCGGTGCATCAGATCGAATCTGATCCTCCACCCCGATCACCGCCACCTCACGACCATCCAGTGCACAGCGCAACGAGCCTATGCCCAGTTCATCCAGTCGTTTGGCCTCTTGATCGAGGCTCGGTTCACGCGCCACCCGGTTTTCATCCATCCAGGCGGCGTTGCCCGCCAGCAGCCGCCTGCCATCCACCACCGCCATCACGCCGAAGCCGGGACGGCTTGCAAAATCCACCACCCGGGAAGAATCCACCGCCAGACCGGCCTGGCCGGCACAGTCGAGCAGCGCCGATGCCACCGGATGTTCAGAGTAGCGCTCCACCGCAGCCAGATCCCCGACCAGCGACTCCACCGACTTCGGCATCCTTTCATCAGTCGGGGCCCATCGGCCCTGCAAAGTCTCAATAGAGGTCACCGTCATTCGCCCTTCGGTCAGGGTTCCGGTCTTGTCGAAGACAAAATGGTCGATGGCTGAAAGGCTCTCCAATACCTCTCCGTTCTTGACCAGGATGCCGTGTTTCGCGCCCAGCCCGGAGGCTACGGCGATGGACATAGGGGTGGCCAGACCGAAGGCACAGGGACAGGTGATGATCAACACGGCAGTCGCCGCCATCAGCGCCACTTCCAGATCGCTCTCAAGCCACCAGAGAAAGGTCAGACTGGCAAGACCGAGGGTAACCGCCACGAACCAGGGGACAATCCGATCGGCAATGCATTGGATGGGCGCTCTGCTGGCCTGAGCCTCTTCCACCAGTCGGATGATGCGCCCCAGGGCGGTATCCTTGAGTAGTCCTTCTACCTGGACCTGAATGGCGCCCTGCCCGTTGATAGTACCGGCTGCAACCCGATCACCCCGGCTCTTCAAAACCGGCTCCGACTCGCCGGTCAGCATCGCCTCGTCCACCAGGCCCTGACCGAACATGATCACACCATCCACTGGAATTCGCTCACCCGGTTTCACCAGCACGGTGTGACCCGGTTTTACGGTACGAATCGGAACGATTTTCTCTTCCCCGTCCCGCCACAGAGTCGCCACCCGTGGCTGCAGATCCAGCAAACGCTGGGTCGATGCGACGGCCTGGCGTTTTGAAACCGCCTCCAAATAACGCCCGATCAGAATCACGAACAGAAAATTGACGACCGTGTCATAGTAAACCTGCCCGCCGGTGGGGCCTGCCACCGTGACGTAGACCGAATAGAGATAGGTAATGCCGGCACCAATCGCGATGGGCAGATCCATCCCCAGATACAGGTTTCGCAGACCACTCCAGGCCCCCTTGAAAAAAGGCTGGCCGGAGTAGATCAGAGTCGGCGTGGCCAGGGCGAAGCCCACCCAGTGAAACAGCTCGCGAAACTCCCCCCGATCCGCCCCGGAATAGAGGGCAATGGAGACCCACAGCAGGTTCATCATGGCAAAGCCGGCAAAGGCCATGCGGTAGAGCAGTTGGCGATTCTCCCGCCGCAGGCTCCCTTCGGCGCTTTCGGGATCATAGGGGACAGCAGCATAGCCGATCTGACCCAGCCGCTGAATGATGGCAGAGAGCTTCTGCCGACTGTTGTCCCACTTCACGTGGAGCCGGCGTCCAGAGAGATTTACCCTGGCCTCCGGTATCCCAGGCATGGCCTGAAGGCTGTTCTCGATTAGCCAGACGCAGGCTGCGCAGTGGATCCCCTCCACCAGCAGATGGATATCACGGGTCTCCCCCAGGTCATCGACGAACTCTTCCTGTACCTCGTCCAGATCGTACAGCGCCAGTTCCTTCGGTAACTCCGGAGGCGGGGCAAGCAGCGCGCCATCCGGTGTGCGTTGATAGAAACCCTCGAGACCCGCGTCATAGATAGTCTGACACACCGATTTGCAGCCGTTGCAACAGAACCGCTGGGGCTCCCCATTGATCTCGGCACGGACCTCCTCGATGGAGGATACCGGCAAACCACAGTGAAAACAGACCGCCGGTTGCTCCGCTGTCTGCTCAAATCTGCTCATGGCCTGTTCCAATTACCCCCGGAAAACCGAACTCCCGCTCAACTCTTTACTGCAGTCGGCGGTGAACCTACCGGCTCCGTGGCAACGTCGCGATATGTCCTCATTTGACGCCGGCACTGATCCGGTGAGGAAGATTAAACTCATCCTGACCCTGTTTCGCGCTGATCAGGATGTCCCATACCCCGAGCAACGGGAAACTGACCGAGGCTTGGTAGTAACCTGGCCCTACCGGTTCCATGGGTACCGCAAAATCCTGCGTCGCATCAGCAGGCCGGTAGGCATAGAAGATCACCGCATCCGGCGACACCGGATTACCCGCTCGGTCGGTAACCCGGAACCCGTACAGTACTGGAGAGGATACATCGACGAACGCTGGCGCCTCGATTTCCATGTTCCAGCCCGGGTCCCGGGCCTCCCGCTTCAACCGATTTTCTTCGTAGTCCTGACCGCGCTCGTAGTAATCCTGCACCACCAGTCCGGGATTGGTATCTATGGCTAGGAAGATCCTCACACCACTGATCAACACGAAGGCCACCAAAATGCCGACCCAGGCGATAACCCAGGGGCTGCGCCAGGCAGATTGTTTATTGCTCATAACGATTACTCATGCCAACAGAAAAGGCGGGCCCAGGCCCGCCCCATAAAACAAATTCGCGACCCCTAGCGTTCGGGCCCTATAAAGACACTTACACGCTCGGTTACGAACAACACGCCTTCCCCATCTTTGCCCTCACCGCGAAAAACGATGGGTACAGATTCCTGGCTCAAACTCGCGCGCGGCACCCGAACGAACAGATTCCGTGGGGTCACCATGCCGCGACGGGCTGTGACCGGCTCATCGGCCCCCAGGAGTACCAGATTTTCTGGTCCAGTAGCACTGATAGTGACGTCCATATCCTCGGTCATCTTGTTAAGAACCTTCAGTGTATACCTGTTTTGGACGGAACCATCGCTCTGCATGACAAACAGGGGCTGACGGGCGTGTATCAGCTTGATTTCGATGGCGTCCAGAGAGGAGAGTCCGTAGGCGATACCGGACGCGGCGAGGGTCAGAATTGCACCGTAAATCCAGACCCGGGGTCTCTTCAACAGGGCACGACCCTCTTTTCCGTTTAGCATATCCAAGGACTCGTAACGGATCAGGTTCTTGGGTCGATTGAGTTTATCCATCACCGCATCACAGGCATCGATACAAAGGGCGCACATGATGCACCCCTCCTGCTGACCATGACGTATATCCACACCGGTGGGGCAGACCGCCACACACTGATTGCAGTCCACACAATCTCCAGTGCTCCGATCTGTCTCCTTCTGCCCTTTTCTCACCCGCCCTCTCGGTTCCCCCCGGTGAAAATCGTAGGTTGGGACGGCTGTGGTGTTATCCACCATCACGCCCTGGATCCGGGCGTAGGGGCAGAGCCAGAAGCAGGTTTGCTCGCGCAGAAAACCGGCCAGCACGTAGGTACCGGCGACAAACAACGTAATGGTCACAGCCGCCACAGTGCCTGTATTGAAGGAAAAGAGCCCCCCCCACAATTGGTAAACATCGATAAACCAGGCAACGAAAGAGACACCGGTCAGAAACGAGATCACCAGCCAGACGAGGTGCTTGGTCGTTTTGATTCGAATCTTGCTGAAATTCCAGGGCGCCTTGTCCAGCTTGCGCCGCTTCTGCGGAGAGCCTTCCAGTTTCTCCTCTACCCAGGTGAACAGATCAGTCCAAACGGTCTGGAAACAGAAGAAGCCACACCAGACCCGTCCGGCCAGGGCCGTCACCACAGCCAGCAGAATGGCGAAAAACAACAGCAGCAATGACAGCATCCAGAAATCCTGGGGCAGGATGGTAATACCCAGGATGTGAAACTGGCGATTCGGGATATCGAACAGTATCGCCTGACGATCTCCCCAGCGCAGATAGGGCCCCAGGAAAAATACCAGCCAAGTCGCGTTGGTGGCCCATTTAATACGGCGCCACTTACCGGGTAGCCGCTTGGCGTGTATGGTTTCACCACCGGTATTCAACTCCCAGTGAACAGCCTCGGCGTAGAGCTCATCAACCGCAGCGTCCCGTGTTGTCTGCTGAAGGTCAGTCAACGCAGTCTCTCCTGTGATAATAGGATCTTTCTCAGACAGTCACTGGCGCCCACAAGTTCAGACCATGGCGGGACTGGGCTGCACCGAGAAAAATGAATAAACAACCGAAACAGTCTACGGAATAGCTGAAACAAGACAATGCGAATTCTCAATATCCGACAGGCGCAAAAAGGGGGGATGCTATCCCCCCTTGTTTCAGTCTCTGTCCCTGGCGGTCACTTTCTGTGGGCCTCTGCATCCTTATTCATCAGCGCCTTAATCTTGAAGCCGAGAAAAACGACGATGACGACGCTTACCACCACGGCTGCAATGGAACCCCAGACGACCGGATCGCTGATTTCCATAGTGAATACCTCCGCTATACCCTTGGCCCGCTTCGGTAACCGAAGCGGGCACCTAAACTTAAGTCAGCTACTGACCACCGCCCAGCGCGTGGACATAGACAGCCAGCTTCTTGATATCCGCCTCCGACAGACGGTCACCGAACTTAGGCATCTCCGCCTCACGGGTCTGAGGATCGGAAACATCGTTAACGCCATGGGTGATGGTGTATTTGACGCTGTCCAGCTGTGTCTCGTCGCCCACCGGCACGAAGCGATAGATCTGGTCGGTGAGATTGGCCGAGCCCAGGGCCGCCATACCCTTTCCGTCCATGCCGTGACAGGCGATACAGCCTTTCTCAAGAAACAGAGGCGTGGAAGTCGGCTTGGCATCGACAATGGCCTCGGCCAGGGTGTCAATCTCATCCGCGGAAAGCACCTTACCGTGAGCGTTCATGATAGCCTTGCGCCCCTGGGTGATAGTCAGCACGATGGCGTCGGGGTTACCGCCGAACAACCAGTCGTCATCGGCCAGCACCGGAAACCCCGGCCCCCCCTGACCGCCACTACCATGGCAGGCCGCACAATTGTCACCGAACAGCACCTTGACCGAGGATTCCACATACGATTTAAGACCCTCGTCGGCAAGGATCTGCTGGACACTCATCGCCTTGATTTTATCCTCATTGGGTGCCCGAACCGCTTCCACCTCGGCAACGGCCTCCTGATACTCCTTCATCGAAGTCCAGCCCGTCACCCCCTTGGTATGACCCTGCCCTCCAGGCAGGGCCGGCCACATAGGGTAAATGATGGCATAGCCAATCACCCATATGACGGATGCCCAGAAAGCGATCATCCACCAGCGCGGCGGTGGGTTTGCCAGTTCACGCAGATTGTCGTCCCAGATGTGCCCGGTGTTGTTTTCACCCGGAAATGGATTTTTATCCGCCATTATTTTCTCCGCTTTTCATTTGTTCGTCGTCCAACGGGATATGTTTCCTAGCTTCGAACTTATCCCGGTTCTTTGGACGCAGGACGTAGACATAAAGCCCTACCATCAGCAGAAAAATGACCACCGTGATGATGGTTCCGACCCAGTCGGTGGTGGTCATCGCCGCCCAATCGGTATGAAAATAGTCTTTGAGACTATTCACGATAGGCCTTGCTTTCGTCCAGTTTTGCCATGGTACCCAGCACCTGCAGATAGGCTACCATCGCATCCTCTTCGGTCTTGCCCTCTACTTCGGCAGCGGCCATCTCGATGTCGGCATCTGTGTAAGGGACCCCGATCATCTGCATGCCGCGCATATGGGCCTGGATGGTGGCGCCGTCCAACGGGCTGTCCTTCAGCCAGGGGTAATTCGGCATCACTGATTCGGGCACCACCGAGCGCGGCGCACGAAGGTGTTTGCGGTGCCAGTCGTCCGAGTACTTTCCCCCCACACGGGCGACATCCGGCCCGGTGCGCTTGGACCCCCATTGGAAGGGGTGGTCATACATGGACTCCGAGGCCAGAGAGTAATGGCCGTAACGCTCCTTCTCGTTGCGGAACGGACGCACCATCTGGGAGTGGCAGAGATAGCAGCCCTCACGCTGGTAGGCGTCACGACCAGCCAGCTCCAGCGCCTTATAGGGGCGTACCCCGTCTCCCGGCTGCCAGTCGTCAAGGGTCTGCCCCTCTGCCCGCTGCCATACCACCTCCGGGTAGGCATTATGTTCCATTGTATTCTTCAGGTAGAACAGCGGCACGATCTCTACAATACCGCCTACCGAGAGGACCAGGGCCACCACGACAACCAGGCCCCAAATGTTCTTCTCCATGCTAGTTTGCATCGACATCTTGATTGCTCCTCTCAAGCAGTAGCAACAGCGGTACGCGCCTGGCGCACACTGCCTTGGGATGACGCCTTGACCACCGTCATCAGGATGTTGACCAACATCAGCACGGCGCCAAACAGGAAGATGCCACCACCGATGGCCCGCATGGCGTAATAGGGATGCATGGCCTCCACCGACTCGGCGAAGGTATAGGCCAGGGTTCCGTATTCGTCATAGGCGCGCCACATCAGGCCCTGCATGATGCCGGACACCCACATGGCGACGATGTAGATCACGGTGCCGATGGTGGCGGTCCAGAAATGGGCGTTGACCAGTTTGGTGGACCAGAGCTCGACATGGAAAGTACGGGTCATCAGGTGATACATGGCCCCGACACCCACCATGGCAACCCAGCCCAAGGCGCCGGAGTGGACGTGCCCGATCGTCCAGTCGGTGTAGTGGGAGAGGGCATTGACCGTCTTGATCGACATCACCGGCCCTTCGAAGGTGGACATGGCATAGAAGGCCAGGGACATAATCAGGAAACGCAGGACATAGTCGGTGCGCAGCTTATCCCAGGCACCCGACAGCGTCATCATGCCGTTCACCGCACCACCCCAGGAGGGGATAATCATGGCGATGGATACGGCGGCACCGAGAGAGCCGGCCCAGTCAGGCAGCGCGGTGTACTGCAGATGATGGGCACCCAGCCAGACATAACCGAACATCAGGGCCCAGAAGTGGATCACCGACAAGCGATAGGAGTAGACCGGTCGTCCGGCCTGCTTGGGCACGAAATAGTACATGATGCCGAGGAAACCGGCGGTCAGGTAGAAGCCCACCGCATTGTGCCCCCACCACCACTGTATCATGGCGTCCTGGACCCCGGAGAAGATCGAATAGGACTTGAACATGCCGACTGGAATGGCCAGGCTGTTGACCACGTGCAGATAGGTGATCATTACCATCATGCCCAGGAAAAACCAGTTGGAGACGTAGATATGAGAGCTCTTCCGAATGGCGATGGTCATGATGAAATTGATCGTATAGGAGAGCCAGACGACGGCAATGGCGATGTCGATCGGCCACTCCAGCTCGGCATACTCCTTAGCGCTGGTGATACCCAGCGGCAGGGTAAGCACGGCAGAGACAATGATCAGGTTCCATCCCCAGAAGGTGAACCAGGCCATTTTGTTGCTCCAGAGGCGAACACCACAGGTACGCTGCACCGTGTAGAAAGCGGTTGCCATCAACACACAGCCGCCAAAGGCGAAGATCACCGCGTTGGTATGGAGCGGGCGGAGACGCCCAAACGTTATATAGGGAATGTCGAAGTTCAGAATCGGCCATGCCAGCTCCGAGGCGATATACACCCCGACTGAGGCGCCTACCACCAGGTAAACGGCTGCCATGACGGTGAACCAGCGTACAACCCCGTAGTCGTACTTCTGTTCCGCTGCCGCGTCCATGAGCCCCCCTTGAAAATTGTAAGGAAATAACGACAGGATTATTTTGGAAAAGCTGTTTCTGGCTTCCCGACCCAAATACCCCCAATGGGAATTTTTGAGTGCGGGATATGACACTCTATAGCCTGATCGTTGTCAAGCTGGACAACGGGGGCCGCCAGCAGATCTAAACTCATATAAAAATATGCAAGTTATTGATTATATTGAAATAATATCTTGATTTATTATTTTATTTATGGAATATACAAAAATTCTAATAGTCCTATAAAGGCAAGTATTACTTGAATATGGAGTCGACAGAAAAACCATCCTTCTCCAGAATGATGCGCAACCGCTTGAGGGCATCCATCTGGATCTGCCTTACCCGCTCCCGGGTCACCCCCAGTTCGTTGGCAACCTGCTCGAGGGTGGAATTTTCGTAGCCGTGGAGGCCAAACCGTCGCTCCACCACTTCGCGCTGCTTGTCGTTCAGCTTGCCGAGCCACTCGTCCAGATTGGCATTCAACCCATCGTTCTGGATACTGACCGAAGGGTCCTGGGTCTGTTGGTCGGGAATGGTGTCCAGCAGGGGTTTGTCTGCATCCTTGCTGAACGGGGTATCTACCGAAGTGATACGTTCGTTGAGGCCCAGCATCCGCTTAACCTCGCCGATCGGCTTGTCGAGGAGCTCCGCCACCTCCTCCGCGGTCGGTTCATGATCCAGGATCTGGGCCAGCTTGCGGGCAGCCCGAAGATAGACATTGATCTCCTTCACTACATGAATCGGCAAACGGATGGTCCGTGTCTGATTCATGATCGCCCGCTCGATAGTCTGACGTATCCACCAGGTGGCATAGGTAGAAAAGCGAAAGCCGCGCTCAGGATCGAACTTCTCCACTGCGCGTATCAGACCTAAGTTACCCTCTTCAATCAAATCGAGCAGCGCCAGCCCACGGTTCATATAGCGTCGGGCGATCTTGACCACCAGCCGCAGGTTGCTTTCGATCATCCTCTGCCGCGCTTTCACATCCCCTTTCTGCGCAAGCCGGGAAAAGCAGACCTCCTCCTCCGCGGTCAGCAGTTTGGAATAACCGATTTCACTGAGATAAAGACGGGTGGCATCCATCTGTATACCGGACATATCGCCCGTACCGAACGCCAGCTTGGAATCATCGCCAGGCTCATCCTTGTCTGAATCGTCTTCCAGCAAGACCTCTTCATCATCGGGCAGATTCTCCGGTACCAACAGGCCGGGATCGTCTAACTCATCCTCCGGATACTTCTTTGCCATAGTGGATCCTCACAAACGATGGCGCGGCAAATACTTCAATGGATCGACCGGCTTTCCGTTTTTCCTGATTTCGAAGTGCAGCATCGGTTCGCCGGTACCATTACTTCCCATCTCGGCCACAGGCTGTCCCCTGGTCACCACATCGCCCTCCTGAACCAGGAGTTTCCGATTGTGACCATAAGCACTCAGGTATTTATTGTTGTGCTTGACAATGATAAGTTGACCATACCCTATTAAGCCACTTCCTGCATAGACTACTTTTCCTGCCTCCGCCGCAACTACCGCCTGCCCCCCCTCGCCGGTAACCTGGATACCTTTTCGTGTGGCGTCAGCGGCGGAATATGACTGTTGTACTTTACCCTTTGTCGGCCATTGCCAGCTCAACTTTCCCGCAGGTGCCGTCTGCGTTCGCTGCGGCTTCGTGGCGCTGCGCGTCGGCCGCGGTGTTTTCTGCCGCTTGGCCACCGGAACACTGGCTGAAGGGGTCACCTTAGATCCGCTGGGTTTGGTCTTTTTCGTTGCCGTCGAAGCCTTGGTTTTCGCCTGTTCCCGCTTCGGTGTAGCTCTTGCCTGGCGCTGGCTGCCAGCCGGCGGCGAAGAGAGGCGCAGTGACTGCCCCGGATAGATACGGTAGGGATGACGAATCTGGTTCCAGCGGGCGAGCTGTCGATAGTCGACGCCAAAACGCCAGGAGAGTGCGTACAGGGTGTCTCCCTTGCGCACACGGTAAAAGGGCGGGCGCTGGGCCGGCGGAAGCGGTCGCACCGGGTGGGACTCCCGCGAACTTGCGGGCGCGCGGGTTGGTGTGGTACAGGAAATCAGCAGTTGTACTGCAAGGAAGATGAACAGAAAAAGCAGGAGAGCATGCACTACCCGGCCGAACTGAGCGACCCGGCAACCATATTGCAATAGAAGGTGTCCCGCCGCCGTCACACGACTCCTCATCCAGCGCCCTTAAAACCCGGCAATTGCGATCACCACAATGACCACGACCACCATCATCCAGCCGACCCGGTCTATATATCGCCGCAAAACACCTTCCATGCGCTCCCCACCCCAGGCCATCAATGCCGCCACCAGGAAGAAGCGCGCTCCCCGTCCAAGCAACGAGGCCAGGGTAAAGGGGATCAAGGGCATGCTGATGACACCGGCGGTTATAGTAAACACCTTGTAGGGAATGGGCGAGAAACCCGCTATGAAAATGGCCCATACACCCCACTGGTCGAACCACTCCTTGACCTGCAGATACTTGGGGTAATAACCCGCACTGCGCATTAGCGGCTCCACTGCATCAAAGGCAAACAGGCCGATAAGATAACCCAGGAGTCCACCCATCACCGAGGCAGCCGTGGTCAGGGCGGCGAAATGCCAGGCGCGGGCCGGTTGCGCCAGCGCCATCGGCACCAGCATTACATCGGGAGGAATGGGAAAAAAAGAGGATTCAGCAAAGCTCAGTCCGGCAAGATAACGCGGCGCGTGACGATGGCGCGACCAGTGCATGACCCGTTCATAGAGACTGGAAAACAGCGACATCAGAGGATACCTCCGAGCAGCGGTACAAATACCACGCGCTCCAGCAGTTCCTTGTCGTAGCCCCCATTGTTGCGGGTGACCCGCACCAGCACCTGCTCCTGACGGGGACCAGTCGGCAGCAGCATGCGGCCAGCAGGCTTCAGCTGATCGACCAGGACCCGGGGAATCCCCTCGGGGGCTGCAGTCACCAGAATGGCGTCAAAGGGGGCATAGCCGGGGAGACCCATACCGCCATCCGCATGGTGCAACCGGATATTGTGCAAACCAAGCTTCTGAAAGCGCGCCCGGGCCTGCCGCTGCAGCGCCTTGACCCGCTCCACGCTGTAAACCCGTTTCACCAGGCGCGCGAGAATCGCCGTCTGATAACCGGAGCCGGTGCCTATCTCCAGGATAGTATCCAAAGATCCACCCTCCAGCAGCAGTTCAGTCATCCTGGCCACGATATAGGGCTGAGAGATGGTCTGCGCGTGCCCTATCGGCAGCGCCGTATCTTCGTAGGCACGACTGGCCAGGGCTTCATCCACGAAGATGTGCCGCGGGGTGTCGCGCATCGCCTCCAGCACCTGGCGGTTGCGAATACCCTTATCGTGTAGACGCTGAATCAGGCGATCCCGCGTACGCTGGGAGGTCATCCCTATACCGCGATAGATTTGATTGCTCATCGCCTCATGCCGGCCAGCCACTTCCCCAAGGAATCAATGGCAGAATGGCGTGTCAGGTCCACCTGCAATGGGGTCACGGAAACCCAGCCCTCACGCACCGCATGAAAATCGGTGCCAGGACCGGCATCCTGTTCGGCCCCCGCCGGCCCCACCCAGTAGATGGTTCTGCCGCGCGGGTCAACCGAACGAACCACAGGCTCCGCCTTGTGCCTATGCCCCAGCCTGGTAACCCGGTACCCCTTCAATGACTCATAGGGCAAATCCGGGATATTGACATTGATGATGCTGTCCGGAGCCAAGGGTTCCCGCAGCAGAGAGACTACCAGATCGGCCGCTACCCTGGCGCCGGTTTCATAATGCGTGGGGTTATGTGCGTTCATGGAAAGTGCTATCGCTGGAAGCCCGAGAAAGCGGCCTTCGGTAGCTGCCGCAACGGTACCGGAGTAAAGCACGTCATCACCCAGGTTTGCCCCCGCGTTGATGCCGGCGATCACCATATCCGGCTCCTCCTCAAGCAATCCTGTGATCGCCAGGTGGACGCAATCCGTCGGCGTCCCATCCACCCGGATAAACCCGTTTTCCGCTGTCTCGGCATGGAGTGGATAGTCCAAAGTAAGAGAGTTGCTTGCCCCGCTGCGATTACGCTCCGGTGCAACCACGCTGATCTCCGCCAGTGGAGCCAGGGCATCAACCAGCAGCCTCAGGCCCCGAGCCTGATAACCGTCGTCGTTGCTCAACAAAATCTTCATGCCCCGAGGAATCTCCTTTCAAGGCGGAAACTATACTGGAAATACCCTGCGGACTCATCCCCATCCCTCGCTTGGGAAAACCGATAGTGCGGGGGTTATACTGGATCACCAGGAGGCGATGGTCCCATGGCTAAGAAACCCTTTGATCAGGAAGAGGACGAAATTACCCTGTTCCGTGAAGCAATGGATCAGGCAGCCCGCCTTCACCACGACAAAACGGAGCCGTTCAGGCGCCGCCTGCGCCCCTTTCCCCTGCCCCCCAATCCTGCTGCCACCGGTGAAACCCCGGAACAGGAACTGATTGATCTGCCAATCGAGACCGGCGACGAACTGGAATTTCGACGACCGGGGGTACAGAACCGCCTGTTCCAGGAATTGCGCCGCGGTCACCTGCCGCCGGAGGAGATGCTCGACCTGCACGGCCTGCGGGTAGCCGAGGCACGCAACCTGCTGGCCCGTTTTCTCGGCCATGCCCACCGCCACCGCCTGCGTGTGATTCAGATCGTTCACGGCAAGGGCTACGGCTCCGAAAGCCGACAGCCGGTGCTCAAACAGAAGGTCAACCAGTGGCTACGCCAGCACGACCAGGTGCTCGCTTTCTGCTCCGCGCCAAGATTCGATGGTGGCACCGGCGCTGTGTACGTCCTGCTGTCCCGTAAAAACAGGACTCACGAGAGACGGTTACGATGATCAACCGCCATTACCGGGCAGATGATAATCCATGCACTCACGCAGCAGGACCGTGGCAAAACTACCCTTCGGCAGACTAAAACCCAGGGTCAGCAGATTTTGTTCCACGCTCCATTCCAGGTCCTCCACCGGCATCCGCAGGGCCCGGCGCTCCAGCTTCAGGCCAAAGTCCTCCAGACCACGTTTCCAGTACTCGTCCGCTTGCAGGGTTTCCGTTTCGAGCCGGGCCACCGCGCCGGCCGTCCCCAGCTCCCCTCTTCCCCATAGTGGACCGGAGGGATGGATATCCATACTGGCGCATCGATCCTGCAGCTCGTGGTCGATCTGTTCCGCCAGAAAGCTGCTGCGACTCCCGGCCAGCAGAAAACGCTCGCCATCGAGCGGTCGTCGCCAACTGTCCTCGATCACTCGACGAGCGAGGACCTGGTTGAAAAGCAGGGCGCGGGCAGCCGACAGGTAGAGCCCTTGATGCTTTCGTTTGACCCGTTTCCGTTCGCCTGAGAACAAAGCCTTTGCGCCCTCCAGATTGGCCTGGCCGTGGCCAAAGCGCTGCTCGCCGAAATAATTGGGCAGCCCATACCGGGCCATGCTGGTAAGGATCAATTCCAACGCCTCCCGATCGGCCGTCAACTGGCGCACCCGGATGCGGAAGCGGTTGCCTCTCAGGGCACCGATCCGCAGTTTGCGGTTGTGACGGACCGCCTCCAGCAGCTGCAGTGAGGGGGTTTCAAGGGCTTTCCAATCGGGCTCCGGACGCCCTGCCAGGCGCACCGAAAACCACTGACGGGTCACCGCATGACGATCTTTCAAACCGGCATAACCAACGTCCCGGCGTGGCACCCCTGCATGGCGCGCCAGCAGACCGGCCACCCACTCCGTATTGGCGCCGCGCTTCTCGATATGCAGCAGGCAGTGCTCGCCGCTCCCCGCTGGGACCACAGCCGTGATTTCGTCCACCTGGAAATCGTCCGGCACCGCGCGGATCAGACCCGCACCACCGGGACCACCAAAGGCGAATGGCAGGTTGGTTACGTTGCTGTGAGAACAGGAGTTCATCAATCAAACTGTGGGTGCTGCTTTTGCTCCGGGACCTGTCATTCCTCGAGCAGCACTACTGCGTAAGCGGCAATGCCCTCGCCGCGCCCGGCAAATCCCATACCCTCGGTGGTGGTCGCCTTGATATTTACTCGTACCGCATCCAGTCTCAGATCCGATGCAATCCGCACCCGCATGGTCCTGATGTGAGGGGCCAGTTTCGGCGCCTGGGCCACTACTGTCATGTCGGCATTACCCACCCGCAGGCCAAGTTCGCTGACCTTCGACCTGACCCGCCTTAACAGGACTCGACTGTCGATAGCTTCGAACTCCGCGTCGCTGTCTGGAAAATGAGCACCGATATCACCCAGTCCGGCGGCACCCAGCAAGGCGTCACACAGCGCATGGATGACTACGTCCCCATCGGAATGGGCGTCGAGCCCCTGGGCATGTTCTATCTGGACACCGCCGAGTACCAGCCTTCGGCCCGGTATAAAACGATGGGCATCATAACCATGCCCGACTCTCATTGCTTATCCTCTCGGGACCTTTGCTGTCTTTCCAGGAATAGGGCGGCAAGTTCGAGATCACCCGGCTGGGTGATCTTGATGTTGTCACTTTGCCCCTGCACCAGTCTCGGCTGATAACCGGCGAGTTCCATGGCACTCGATTCATCGGTAACGACTAGTCCCGCGGTCAGGGCATGCTCCAGGGCAGACTGCAGTCTCGACAGTCGAAACATCTGTGGTGTCAGGGCCCGCCACAGATGTTCGCGGGGCAGCGTCTCCACCACCCTGCATGCATCGTCACATTGTTTGATCGTGTCGTGCAGGGGAATCGCCAGAACCCCGCCTACCGAATCGCCGGACAACTCCTCCAGCAGTCGGTCTATGTCCACCGCCCGCAGGCAAGGCCGGGCGGCATCGTGGGTCAACACCCAGTCTTCGGGACCCGCCACCTGTCGCAGCGCGCGCAGGGCGTTCAACACGGAATGGCAGCGCTCATTGCCGCCGGCAACCTGTCTGATGCGTGGATGAGAAGAAAAGTCGCTGTGCGCCCACCGATCGTCGGCGGCGGATATCGCGACGAAAACCTGCTCGATCGCAGGATGGGCAAGCAGCCGCTGCAGACCATGTTCGATCACCGGCCGCCCATTGAGCGGAAGGTACTGCTTGGGGACGGCTCCTCCCATGCGACTTCCCACGCCTGCCGCCGGCATCACTGCCCAGCAGCGGCCATCCACATTCATTCCGCCGATTCCTTCTGCGACTCGATGATCTGATAAAAGACCTCGCTCTCCTGGATCATCCCCAGTTCGCTGCGAGCCCGCTCCTCGATCGCGTCCAGTCCCTGTTTGAGGTCGACCACCTCAGCGTGCAGTGCTTGATTGCGCTGGCGCAGGTTTTCCAGTTCCTGTTTCTGGACGGCGATCTCCTGCCGCAGGGTATGGACCTCGGCCATACTCCCCTCTCCCACCCACAGGCGGTACTGGAGTGTCACCAACATCAGCAACAGTATGCCGATCAGGATCCGCATCACCTTTTGTTCACAACCCCCTTGGGGTATGACCAGGGAAAAGCGCGGTCGCGTGACAGAAAATCACCTGATAAACCTCGATACTCAGCTATTGCCGCAGACGACCAAGTGCCGCAACGGATTGAAAACTCAGTTTAAACCACAGGGGACGCAGACGACAGACGTAAGCCAAGACACGTCTCAGCCTGCCATCTCAACCCATCTTACTCTGCGCCTTTCCCGATCAGCCATATCTAGCGGCTGGTGCGGAAATAAATCATTGCTCGGCATCCGGGCTGACCAGGAAAAATCAAAACTTCGGAAACGCCCCACTGCCCGCATAAGCCGCCTCTTCTCCCAGTTGCTCCTCAATTCGCATCAATTGATTGTATTTCGCCACGCGATCGGAGCGGGACAGCGAGCCGGTCTTGATCTGACCTGCGTTGGTTGCCACTACCAGATCGGCAATGGTCGTGTCCTCGGTCTCTCCGGAACGATGTGAGACAACCGCCGTATAGCCGGCATCCCGTGCCATCTTTATGGCCTCCATGGTTTCGGTCAGTGTGCCGATCTGATTAAATTTGATAAGGATGGAATTGGCGACCCCCTCCTCTATTCCGCGGGAGAGTATTCGGGTGTTGGTGACAAACAGGTCATCCCCAACCAGCTGTATCCGCTTCCCAAGTCTGTCCGTCAGCAGCTTCCAGCCATCCCAGTCGCTCTCATCCATCCCGTCCTCGATAGTGATGATGGGGTACTGATCCACCATGCCGGTCAAATAGTCGGCAAATTCGGCCGCATTGAACTGCCGCCCTTCGGATGCCAGCTCATAAACGCCGTCGCAATAGAATTCCGAACTGGCGACGTCCAATCCGAGGTAGATATCTTCTCCGGCCCGAAAGCCGGCTTTTTCGATCGCTTCCAGGATCGCCTCGATCGCAGCGATATTGGACGGCAAGTCAGGGGCAAACCCACCTTCATCACCAACCGCGGTGTTCAGGCCACGCCCCTTCAACACGGCCTGCAGGGCATGAAACACCTCGGCCCCGTAACGCACCGCCTCGTGTATGGATCCAGCACCGACCGGGAGAATCATAAACTCCTGAATGTCGACGCTGTTGTCGGCATGGGCACCCCCGTTGATGATGTTCATCATCGGCACCGGCATGCGATAGGGGCCGGCCGAGAGATAACGGTAGAGTGGCAGCGCTTTCTCCTGGGCCGCCGCATGAGCCGCAGCAAGGGAGACCGCGAGCAGGGCATTCGCCCCCAGCCTGCCTTTGTTCTCTGTACCGTCAAGTTCGATCATTCTGCGGTCCAGCGCGATCTGATCGGAGGTCTCCATTCCCAGTACAGCATCCCTCAACTCCCCCCCGATATTCGCAACCGCCTTGAGTACACCCTTGCCTTTGTAGCGCTGAGGATCGCCATCACGCAGTTCCAGTGCCTCACGCGACCCGGTCGAGGCGCCGGATGGGGCAACCGCACGCCCGATGGCGCCATCCGCAGTGATCACGTCGGCTTCAACCGTAGGGTTCCCGCGGGAATCGAGTATCTCTCGACCCCGGACATCAATAATTTCGGACATCGTTACTCCAAATGCTTAATCTAATTGTGGTCCTTTTCCATCGGAGAGAAATCCGACAGACCTGGTGGGCAGCTACCTAACCTGGAACCCCCGACAGCGGTTGTTCCGCTATAATTTGAATCCCGGTCACGGCCCGATCTACAGGCTCATTTCGACCAGGGGCTGTGACTTTACCGTCTCATCCAAGCTTTTGAGCGTCTCGAGTAACGCTCTTATCCCGTCCAGCGGCCAGGAATTTGGTCCATCGCTCAGGGCCTTTTCAGGCTCGGGATGGGTCTCCATAAACAGTCCGGAGATACCGGCCGCTACCGCCGCTCTGGCCAGTACCGGGACGAACTCCCGCTGACCGCCGGAAGCGGTGCCCTGACCGCCCGGCAACTGCACCGAATGGGTGGCGTCGTAAACCACCGGGGCCCCGCTCTCGCGCATCACCGCAAGGGAGCGCATATCGGAGACCAGGTTATTGTAGCCGAAGGAGACACCGCGCTCGCAGACCATGATCTGCTCGTTACCGACGCTGCGCGCCTTGTCCACCACATGTTTCATGTCCCAGGGTGCCAGAAACTGCCCCTTTTTCAGGTTTACCGGCAGACCCTGACTGGCCACCGCCCGAATGAAGTTGGTCTGCCGGCAGAGAAAGGCCGGGGTCTGCAGCACATCGACCACGTCGGCCACCATCGGCAGGGGGGTATCTTCGTGAACGTCAGTCAGCAGCGGAACACCGATCTGCCGCTTGACCTTCTCAAGTATCAGCAACCCTTGTTCCAACCCGGGTCCACGAAAGCTACCGCCGGATGAGCGATTGGCCTTGTCAAAAGAGGATTTATAGATGAATGGTATATCCAGTTCCGAGGTGATCTCCTTCAGAGCGCCGGCGGTATCCATCGCAAGCTGCTCGCTCTCCACCACGCAGGGACCGGCGATCAGAAACAGGGGCTGATCCAAACCCACTTCAAAGCCGCAGAGTTTCATGATGCAATCGCCTCCCGATTCTGTTTGCGTTGATATTCCCGCGCTGCCCGGACGAAGCCGGAGAACAGCGGATGACCGCCTCGCGGTCTCGAAGTAAACTCTGGATGGAACTGACAGGCAACGAACCAGGGATGTTGTGGAACTTCCACCATCTCCACCAGCCTGCCATCCACCGAGCGACCGGCGACTCTCAGGCCGGCTGCCTCCAGGGTCTCCAGATACTGGTTGTTGAACTCGTATCGGTGGCGATGCCGCTCGACGATAAGCTCTTTTCCGTAGAGTGCGCGGGCCAGGCTGCCCTCTTCCAGCCGACACTCCTGACCTCCCAGCCGCATGGTGCCACCAAGATCGGAATCTTCAGTGCGGGTCTCCAGCTGGCCATCGGCATTGAGCCACTCGGTAATGAGGGCGATCACCGGGTAAGGCGTCTCCCGATTGAATTCCGTACTCTGAGCGGATTCCAGGCCAGCCTTGTGGCGGGCGAATTCGATCACCGCCACCTGCATGCCGAGACAGATTCCTAGGTAGGGCACCTTCCGTTCCCGCGCATACTCCACCGCATCGATCTTTCCTTCCACCCCCCGCTCGCCGAAGCCACCGGGGACCAGGATGGCATCCACGCCCTGCAGGCTATCGGTTCCCTCTTTTTCAACCTGTTCGGAGTCCACATACTTGATCCGTACCTGGGTGCGGGTTTGAATTCCGGCATGAATCAGCGCCTCGGTCAAGGACTTGTAGGCCTCGGTGAGGTGCATATATTTACCCACCATCGCGATGGTCACTACACCGTCCGTATTGTCGAGACCATCCAACACCAGCCGCCATTCTGATAGATCAGCCGCAGGGACGTTAAGACCCAGCTGTTTCACCACGATCTCGTCCAGAAACTGTTCGTGCAGCAACATTGGAATGCGGTAAATGTTGTCTGCATCCACGGCGGAGATGACTGCGTTATCCGACACATTGGTGAACAACGCAATCTTTTTGCGTTCGGCATCAGGCAGCGCCCTTTCCGCCCGGCAGAGCAGCACGTCGGGCTGTATACCGATGGACCGCAACTCCTTCACCGAGTGCTGGGTAGGCTTGGTCTTGATCTCCTTGGATACACTGAGGTAAGGAATCAGGGTCAAGTGCATGAAAAGCGCATTGCTCCGCCCCAGTTCGACCCCCATCTGACGTATCGCCTCGAGAAAAGGCAGAGATTCGATATCGCCTACCGTACCACCGATTTCGACCAGTGCCACATCGGCATCACCAGCCCCCAGGCGGACACTGTCCATGATCTCGTTGGTAATGTGCGGGATCACCTGTACGGTGCCACCGAGGTAATCACCACGACGCTCTTTGCGGATCACGTTCTCGTAGATCTGGCCGGTGGTAAAGTTGTTGTTCTTCCCCATGGTGGTGCGGACGAAACGCTCATAATGACCGAGATCGAGATCGGTTTCGGCCCCATCCTCGGTCACGAACACCTCACCATGCTGGAAGGGACTCATGGTTCCCGGGTCCACATTGATATAAGGATCCAGCTTTATCATGGTGACTTTGAGGCCTCGGGCCTCCAGCAGTGCCGCCAGCGACGCGGACGCAATGCCTTTGCCGAGGGAAGAGACGACACCGCCCGTGATAAAAACGAATTTGGTCATGTGATCTTCTAAATTTCGGAGGATTCAAGATGATGAATCAGGACGGGGTTACAAGGTACCAGAAAGGGCCCTGCTACTCAATGCGCCGGCCGTGCCATCCCCCCCACTGACCCGCTTTCCCAGCCCCGGGCAGCCGCCCGTCTTTTCTGTCACTTTTGGCTCCGGAGCAAACGCAGGTTTGCGGTCTGCAGCAGCGATTTAACCCAGTGGTGCCCCTCGCCCCCTCATCGGGTCCTCTTTGCCCTATTAGGAATTTGGGTCCATACTTATCCGCGTGTTCATTGATTCTAGGAGCACTTTCCATGGTGTGGCATACCCATTGGGTTCGTCCAACAGCATGGAGATAACCAATAACTGAACGAGGAGTTCCTCAATGAAAAGATTCGCGAAAACCCTTGGCGCTGCCGCCATCGTCGGCGCCGCCGCTGTCGCCATGCAACCCGCTCACGCTTGGTGGGGCCCTTGGGGCGGCGGTCCTGGTTATGGCGGTGGGGGCAATGACTGGATGGGAGACGGCTGGGGTGACATGGACATGAACTTCAGCGCCCGCGGCTCGGGCTCCGGCTATGGCCGCGGTTACGGCCGTGGCTATGGCTACGGCTATCCTGGCTATGGCTATGGCGGCTATCCTGGCTATGGCTATGGCGGTTATCCCGGCGGCTATGGCGGCGGCTATCCCGGCTATGGCTATGGTGCCCCCGTAGCGCCGGCAGCGCCTGCCCCAGCGCCCACGAAATAGGGCTTAGCAACGGAAAAACCCGCATTCCATCGAATGCGGGTTTTTTTTCGTCGGTAACTTACTCGATTGATCCAGATCAAAAATCTTCTTGATCCAGATCAACTTAGATTGCACAATGACGGGAATCAAAATGATAATGAGTCAGCCGTGACCGATCGGAAAGTCCTCTCTTTCCAGAATATCAAGATTGCCTGCAGAAACTGCAGTCTGGTTACTCTCTGCCTGCCTATGGGTCTGGAATCCGAAGATATCGAAAAGCTGGACCAGATCGTTAAGCGCAACCGCCCCCTCCATCGCAGCGACCACCTGTTCCGGGAGGGCGACAAATTTCAATGCCTCTACATTGTGAAGACTGGATCAGTTAAGACCTATGCACCCAGCGAAGACGGTGGCGAACAGGTCCTCGGCTTCCATCTGCCGGGCGAGTTGATCGGACTTGATGCAATCGCCCGAAATCGCCATCACTGCTCTGCCCGGGTACTGGAGACCTCGGCAGTCTGCGAGATTCCGTTCAATCAGCTCGAGGAATTGAGCACCAGCATCCCCAGTCTGCAGCACCAGATGTACCGTCTCCTGAGCCACGAGATACGACACGATGAAGAGATGCTCACTCTCCTGGGTAAAAAAAATGCTGAGGAAAGACTGGCCGCGTTTCTAATCAGCCTATCAGAGCGGTTCAAACGCAGGGGATTTTCCGCCACCGATTTTTACCTCAGCATGTCCCGCCATGAGATAGGCAATTACCTGGGGCTGGCGGTGGAAACCATCAGCCGACTGTTCACCCGATTCCAGGACGAAGGGCTGCTGCAAGTGGAGCGTAAACATATTCAATTGCTGGATATCGACCGGCTGCACTCCATCGTACAGGGAGAAGAACGCGATCGGGGTAAGGCCCAGTTCACCTGACCCCGAACCGCCGGCAGGCCGGATCTCAACCGGCGGCCTTCCCCTCGAGTTTACGCCACAAACACCCCCCGCCGCTCGCCTGATCAATAACATCCAGGCGGGATTGGTGTGACTCCAGTTCATCCCGTCCCGCTCGAATCACTTTGAGCGGTGCCCGATCCGCCGCCAGTCGCCGGACCCCCATCAACCCCTGTACACCTTCCCCTGTTTGCATACTGTCGAGGGAGAAGCTGGCCTGGCCACCGCTCATGGCAAGATAGACGTCCGCCAGAATCTCGGCATCCAGCAGGGCACCGTGCAGTTCGCGATGACTGTTATCGATCTCGTAACGCCGGCACAGGGCATCCAGGCTGTTGCGCTGTCCGGGATGCAGCCCCTTGGCCATGACCAGGGTGTCGGTTATGGTGCAGCAGGATGAGATTTCCGGCCACTCCGAATCCAGCATCCTGAATTCATGATTCAAGAACCCCAGGTCGAAGGGGGCATTGTGGATGATCAGTTCCGCGCCCCGAACATAAGCCATGAAATCCGCAGCCAGATCCGCGAAACGGGGTTTGTCCGCCAGAAATTCGTTACTGATGCCATGGACCTCCATCGCTGCCTGGTCGATCTCGCGGTCCGGCTGCAGGTACTGGTGAAAGTTGTTGCCACTCAACCGGCGCTCGATCATTTCCACGCAACCGATCTCGATGATCCTGTGGCCCTGCTCCGGTTCCAGACCGGTGGTTTCTGTATCAAGAACAATCTGACGCATAGTCAACCGCTTTCAACCAACTCCGCTAGATCGATTGGGAGAAACTCACAGCCCTTCGATACCTTTGTTGGCCAAGGCATCTGCACGCTCATTTTCCCGGTGTCCACTGTGACCCTTGACCCAACTCCACACCACATCATGCCCGGCTACCAATGCATCCAGTTGTCGCCAGAGATCACTGTTTTTTACCGGCTTTTTGTTCGCTGTGCGCCAACCGTTCTGTTTCCAGTTTTGAATCCATTGCGTAATCCCCTGCTGTACATAGCGGGAGTCGGTCGTCACCCTCACCCGGGCCCGCCGCGTCAGCGCTTCCAGACCACGAATCACCGCCAGCAGTTCCATCCGGTTGTTGGTGGTTTCTGGCTCACCGCCGTAGAGTTCTTTTTCTGTTCCCTGGAAACGCAGCAGCGCGCCCCAGCCGCCGGGCCCCGGATTTCCCCTGCAGGCGCCATCGGTATAGATCTCTACCCGCTCATCCACGGCTGTTTCTCGCGGTCGGTTCTATAATGCGTCCGCTGAGGATGGCCGGGCGTAATTTCCAGGTGGGTTTTATCGCGGTCAGGGTCGATACCCGTTTAACTGCCTGGATCATATAGACCCCGGAAAGAAGGGGCCACCAGTTCTTGCCCAGCTGCTCCAGAAAACGCAGCCGCTCCATCAGCATCCGCTGCCGCAAGGGTGGAAGGAACATGAGGGATTCTGCTCGCTCCATATCGAATCCCAGCAGCGCAAGCCAGTCCTGAACCCGATACTGCGATAGAAATCTGCCGCACCATGGGACCCGACCGGAGCGTTTACCAACCAGGCGCCCCAGCCCCCACAGACTCCAGGGATTGAAGCCTAGAACGATCAGGCGACCTTCTGGAATCAGCACTCGGTCCGCCTCTCGCAGCACCTGGTGGGGATCGGCACAGAAATCCAGAGTATGTTGCAGCAGTATGGCGTCCACGCTGTCGGTGGCAACCGGTAGCCGCCGGGGATCACCACACACCCATCCCGCAGGAGGGTTGTCCGGTTTCTCCGGGGCAATCAGCACCCTGCATTTTATACGGCTGCCGGCCAGGGTTTCCGCTGGCAGTACCGGTGATCCAACCTGCAACAGATAGTATCCAAACAGCCTGGAGAGCAGCGGTTCCAGGCAGGCCTGCTCCTGTTCCAGAAGCAGCGATCCCGGTATTTCGCCAAACCATCGCGCCAGACTCAACCCCAGGTCGGGCTCTACACTGCAGATCTGCTTCTTAGCTGTCTTCTTCACACCGCGGATCCGCCTTTCTAGCTGTATTTATCGCTCCTAAGACGGAATGGTAGCATCCTATCCCGGGCAAAAAACAGGCGCCTGACTGTCCTGCCATCCATAGAGTCCTAGATAAACGGCTGCAGTTTTCGTATATTTTGCCGACAAATTTCAATGCAGGGGATCAGACCCATCCCTCATGCACCAATCGCACCAACGGGAGATCTGATGACGTTTTTGGTAAAAATAGGCCTCTTTCTCCCCATCCTCACGGTACTCGGGCTCAACGGCTGCGGCGGCACTCTAGCTACCCACCAGCCGGTGGCCGAGCCGACAACGGAAGAGCCCCGGCAGGACCCAGCCGGCCAGCCCCTCCCCGCCCCCCGAGAAGGCTCCAGGTCCACTGGATTGGCACAACAGCCTACTGCGGAACAAACAACCGGCGAACCCGTTGCCCTGTCTCCCTCAGCACCCAGTGCCCTGTGGGAACGGATTCGCCAGGGTTATCGACTGCCCATTCGAGACAAGCCGAGAGTGCAACGGGAAGTCAACTGGTATGCCTCCCACCCAGACTACCTTACCCGAATACAGGAGCGGGCCCGCCCCTACCTCTATTTCATTGTCAAAGAAACGGAAAAGCGGGACCTGCCCCTGGAACTGGCCCTGCTGCCGATCGTTGAAAGCGCCTTTCAGCCCTTTGCCTACTCTCCGGGCCGGGCCGCCGGTCTCTGGCAGTTCATCCCCTCGACCGGCAAGCTGTACGGCCTGAAACAGAACTGGTGGTACGACGGCCGCCGGGACGTGGTAGCGGCCACTCACGCGGCTCTGGACTATCTCCAATCACTGGCGGATCAGTTCGATGGGAATTGGGAACTGGCCCTGGCCTCCTACAACAGCGGCGCGGGAACCGTCAGAAATGCCATCCGCAGCAACAAAAAAAGAGGTAAACCCACCGACTTCTGGACCCTGGACCTGCCCCGGGAGACGGAAGGCTATGTCCCCCGCCTGCTGGCGATCGCCCAGGTAATCGAAAATCCGGCCAAATACGGGTTGTCACTCTCCCCCCTACCCAATCAGCCCTTTTTCGGAACGGTGAATATCGAGGGCCAGCTCGACCTGGCCCTGGCAGCGGAGATGGCGGAAATCTCAATCGAAGAGCTGTACCGGCTCAATCCCGGATTCAACCGCTGGGCCACCGACCCGCAGGGGCCACATCGCCTCAACCTGCCGCTTGAAAAGATCGAAGGATTCAGTGAACAACTGGCACAGCTGGATCCAAAAAGCCGCGTGAAATGGGAGCGTTATCAAATCCGCAGCGGCGATAATCTCGGTAGCATCGCTCGTAAATATGGTACTACCATCGGTGTACTGCAGCAGGCCAACCAGCTAAAGGGAAACCGGATCCGGGCTGGCAGGCACCTGTTGATACCGGTATCGACACGCCATCTGAACCACTACGCCCTCTCTACCGAACAGCGCCAGACCAAGCTGCAGAACACGCAGCGCGGCGGCAGCAAGACAATTCACAGGGTACTGAAGGGAGATACCTTGTGGGACATCTCGCGCAGTCACCAGGTGGGTCCGAACGAACTCGCCCGCTGGAACGGAATGTCGCCCAAGGATACCTTGCAACCAGGCCAGAAGCTGGTGGTCTGGAGCCGCAACGGATCCCGCCTCAATACAGCACTACCGAATTCCAACCCGCTCATCAAGACCCGCAGCTCGGTGCGCTATCGAGTGCGCAAGGGCGATTCCCTTCACCGAATAGCCAACCGTTTCAATGTTACGGTAACAGACCTCCGGAAGTGGAATACCCTGTCAGGCAGATACCTAAAGCCTGGGCAACGACTGCAATTGTATGTGGATGTAAGGGAACAGACGTTGTAACACCATCCCCGCTGTTTCATTTTCCGCCCGCTAACTGGATCCGGAAATTTTAAAGCAGCTTACGCTGTGGCTGTCGCTCACTCGCACCGAGTCCGGATAGCCCTGTCGACACTCGCCTGTGGCTTGCGGGCAGCGGGGATGGAAATGGCAACCTGCGGGGGGATTGGCCGGTGACGGCATATCGCCTTCCAGACGAATCACCTCACGCCGACTCGCGGCGTCTGTTACCGGCACGGCTGAGAGCAGTGCCTGTGTATAGGGGTGTAACGGCGATTCCAGCACTTCTTCCACTGTCCCCTGTTCCACGATCCTCCCGAGATACATCACCGCCACCTCGTGCGCCAGATAGGCCACTACCGAGAGGTTGTGGGTAATGAAGAGATAGGAGAGCCCGTGCTCGTCCTGCAGGTCCTTCAGCAAATTCAATATCTGTGCCTGAACTGACACATCCAGCGCACTGGTAGGCTCATCACAGACGATTAGACGGGGCTCCACTGCCAAGGCACGGGCGATGCAGATCCGCTGCCGCTGTCCACCCGAAAATTCATGGGGATAACGACTGGCAGCTTCTCCCGACAGGCCCACATGATCCAGCAGCGCCAGCACCCGTTCACGGCGTTCTGCGGAGCCATTTCCAATCCCCTGTGCCTGCATCCCCTCGGCAATGATATCGCCTACCAGCATACGCGGGTTCATGGAGGCAACCGGGTCCTGAAAAATGATTTGCATATCGGCCCGGCGCCGGCGTAATGCCGCTCCCCGTAACTGGGTCAGTTCATCGCCGAGAAAACGGGCACTGCCACTGGTGGGGCGTATCAGCTGTAGAATGGCCTTTCCAACCGTGGTCTTACCACACCCGGATTCCCCGACCAGCGCCAGCGTTCGACGGGTGGCTATGCTGAGGGACAGCCCGTCAACCGCCTTCACATGGCCGACTACCCGTTTGAATACCCCCTGGTGGATAGGGAAATGCATGCGCAGATTCGTCACCTGCAACAGCGATTCAGACACTTTTGGCACCGACGGTTCAATCACTGAATCCGTAACTGGAGCAACAGCCAGCCGCTCACTCTGCAGCCCCAGGTGGCAGCGCATACCCTGATCGGGCCCCGAACTGCACCAACTCGGCGGCTCCCGGGAACAGAGATCCATCGTCTGCCCGCAGCGATCCAGAAATCGGCACAGGGTAAACTCGCGATTCAACTCTGGAACCACCCCTTCGATAACGGTCAGGCGCTGTCCCCGTTTGGCACTGCCCGGGAGTGACTCAAACAGTTGCCGACTGTAAGGATGACCCGCCTGGCCAAAAAAATGGGCAACGGGTGCCTGTTCGATGATCTGTCCGGCGTACATCACGGCTACCCGGTCCGCCACTTCCGCCACCACCCCGAGGTCATGAGTGATGAGCAGGATCGCCATACCCGTCCGCTGTTGGAGATCCTTCAATAGGCTGAGCACCTGAGCTTGAATGGTTACGTCCAGGGCGGTGGTGGGTTCGTCCGCGATCAACAGTTCGGGTCCGCCGGCCAGGGCCATGGCGATCATAACCCGCTGTTTCATCCCGCCCGACAGCTGATGCGGATATTCGCGGGCTCGCCGTTCCGGGTCGGGAATACCGACTGCCGTCAGCAGTTCCCTGACCCGCCCGCTTACATCTCCCCTGGCCGCTTGATCGTGAATTCGAACCGACTCGGCAATCTGTGTGCCAATGGGCAGTACTGGGTTGAGAGAAGTCATCGGCTCCTGAAAAATCATGCCCATGCGCCCCCCTCTCACCCTGCGCATGGCGTTCTCCGGCAGGCCAAGAAGTTCCGTATCACCGAGCCGAACCTGGCCATCCACAATCTGTCCCACCGGAGGCAGCAGGCGCATCAGCGAAAGCGCCAGCATTGACTTGCCGCAACCGGACTCCCCCAGCAGTGCAAAGGTCTCACCGCGGCGAATCTCCAGATCGACGCCATCGACCGCCCGCACCGGGCTTCCACCTTCGCCCAACCAGGTGCATAGATTCTCAATGCGTAACAGCGTGTCGCTCATCGCCTATTCTTTCCTGTTTCAACCACTGTCGGTTTCCGCTGTCGCGCCAAGGCCGAGGGTCTTATTCAACTCCGCAAGGGATTAACGGGTATCGCGCAGCCTTGGATCAAAGGCGTCCCGCACCACATCGGAAAAGAGGTTGGCGGACAATACCAGGATAAACATAAAGATCATGGCCGCCGCCAGGGACCACCAGACAATCGGCTCCCGAGCCATCTCCAGGCGGGCACTGTTGATCATGTTGCCCCAACTGTTCATGGTCGGATCCACACCGATGTTCACATAGGAGAGCACCGCCTCCGCCAGCACCAGTCCGGAGAAATCGAGCACCACCGTAATCAGCACGATGTGCAGCACATTGGGCAGTATATGACGACTGATGATCTGCAGCGGTCGGACGCCAAAGGCGGTGGCCGCCTGCACATAGTCCACCTCGCGAAGCTTCAGCGACTCGCCGCGCAGCAGCCGGCACAGGCCCGTCCAGCTGGTGACCCCCAGGATAATACAGAGAAAAAGCAGGCGCAGATCAGCCCGCTCTATCAGGCTGTTGAACTCTTCGGCGTGATTACTCATGTAGATCTGCAGCATCAGGATAGCCGCTGCGATCAACAATACCCCGGGGATCGAATTCAAGGTGGTATAGGTGTACTGAATAATATCATCCACCCAACCACGGAAGTAACCGGCCATGATCCCCAGCAGGATTGCCGCCGGCAGCATAACCAGGGTAGTCAGGGTGCCAATCAGAAGCCCCGTCCGGATGCTTTTGAGGGTCTGATAAAAGACATCTTCACCCACCTTATCGGTGCCCAGCAGATGATAGTTGGCCGCCAGTTCCGCGGCCCAAAAGATCAGGATCACCAACACCCCCAGGGTCACCAGCACCACCCGCCAGGGAATCGGTGTCTTTCCGGTCAGGATCAGGCGTGCCTGGCAGGCGAAGTCCGCCCCCGCCCTGGCGGCCAGCAGCGCGATCAGGATGTTGCTCAGCACCAGGGTGACCAGGGCGCCCTTGAGGATACCGAACAGGCTGAGCCGGAGGATGTCTCTACCCCACTCCCTGTCAGGATCCTGCAGATGAGCGCCACCGAACAGGAGACGGGGATAATCCCGTACTACCCGGCCATCGGCCAGCTCCATACTCTCTTTGGCATAGAGTCGGGCCGCCAGGGGCGCAGAATAGGTCTTCTCCTGGCGTACCCGCAATGGTGTCACCATCCAGTCGAACAGGCTGATCACCTCGGCCGACTGGGACTTCTCCCCCTCGGTCACTATGGTCGAGGGGTGGAAATGAATGGAATCGAGCAGTCCGACCAGCAGGTAGAAGGCAAGTACCACCAGGGTACCCATACCTACTCCGCTGCGCGCCACCCGCCGCCAGGGTGCCCGCAGGTGCTCCCGACGGGAGGCATAGACGGCGAATACCAGGCTAAAGACCAACAGCAGGAAGACGAGGGCATCGGTCCAGAGTATGACCCAGCCGTCGATCATGACAGCCTCACCCGCGGATCAACCAGTGTATAGGAGATGTCCGTCAGCAATAGTCCCAGGATATAGAGCACGGAGCCCAGAAACACCATCGCCCGAACAATGGCGAAATCCTGCCGGTTGATGGCGTCGATGGTATAACTCCCCAGGCCGGGGATACCGAAGAACGACTCGGTGATCAGGCTGCCCATGAACAGCAGCGGCAACACCACCACCACACCCGTCAGAATGGGGATCATGGCATTCTTCAACACATGCTGAAACAGCACCACATTTTCCGACAGCCCCTTGGCCCGGGCGGTGCGGACATAATCCTTGTTGATCTCCTCGAGAAACAGAGTGCGGTACCAGCGGGTGCCAGCACCTATACCCCCGATGATACCGATGATCACCGGCAGCACCAGAAACTTTATCGCACTCACGCCCGTGTCATAACCGGAAATAGGGACCAGATGCAGCAATTTACTGATTAGAAACTGACCACCGATGATGTAAAAAAGACCGGAGATGGACATCATGGTGACACAAAGCACAACACTCCAGAAATCGATATAAGTAGCGCGGAAAAAAGCAATCAGCAGGGCATAGCTGATGTTTACCAGCAGACCGACCAGCAACACCGGCAGCGCAATGGCGAGACTGGGCCACATACGCTGGGAGATGTCGTAACCGATATCGCGACCACTGTCCGACAATCCGAATTCGAACCGGAACAGCTTCAATGACTTTTGAAAAAAGATGGTATCGGTCAGCTTGCCGCTACCACTCGATGCCTGGTTGAAGAGCAGCGGGCGATCGTAACCGCGCTCCCGCTTCCAATTTTCCACCGCTTCCGGGGTCACCCGCTTCATTCCCAGATTCATGCGTGCCATGTCGTCCGGCGAATTGATAACGAAGAACAGCACAAAAGTCAGAATATTGACCCCTAGCAGAATTGGGACGGCGTAGAGCATACGCCTGACGATATAGGCCATCATCGCGCCGCACTCCGTTCCCGCCGACGATAGAGCACGACCGCCGGTATAACCGAGACGACCAGCAATATGGCCAGCAGTAGCAGGGGCCAGACGATGGGCGGATTCCACGCCAGCCGCTGCAGCCGGCGCCGTTCCGGATCCAGGCGTTTGTACTTCAGCGTGTTGTTGGCCATCAGGTTGGGCTTCACGTTCCGGTACCAGTCGTGGTACAGGGAAAAGGCCTTGGGATTAAATCCCCAGACCCAGGGTGCATCCCGGCGCAGGACCTCCACCATCCGGTCGATGATCTGCTGGCGCTCCGGGCTGTTCTCCATGTTTTTCATCTGCACGAACAGGGCATCGAATTCCGGGTTGTTGTAGTTGGCTGCATTCTCGCCACCATGCGCCACTTTTCCGTTTGGGCCATACAGCAGAAACAGAAAATTCTCTGGATCAGGATAGTCCGCATTCCATCCCCACATGAAGATCTGACCGGTCCCCTTGCGCATCTTCTCCTGGAAACGATTGTAATCGCTGGCCCTAACCACCAGTTGAATCCCAAGCTTGGTAAACTGCTTGCGTATCCAGTTGAGCCGCGCCTTGTCATCAGGTCCCGAGGCGGTGGTATCGTAGTAGAGGATCAGGGGTTTTCCTGTCTGCTGGTCCCGACCCTCGGGATAACCCGCCTGCGCCATCAGCACCCGTGCCGCTTCGATCCCCTTTCTTTTCGCTACCCCTTTGACCGTATCGTAGACATAGGGATTAATAGCCTCCTCGCTGCTTCGGCTGCCGAAGATCCCCGGAGGCAGAGGACCCTGGGCGGCCAGACCACGACCATTGTTGAAGATCGAGATGTACTCCTCAAAATCCATAGCAATGGAGATGGCTCGCCGCAAAAGTCTTGCCCGCTCCGAGTCGCCCCCTACGACTGGATCCTCCATATTGAAGCCCATGTAAAAGACAGAAGTCGTCACCGCCGTCTGTAGGGTGATCCCCTTCTCCCGCATGGCATCGGTCAATCCCAACTCGCCCTGATCCGAAAACTGAACCGCCTGATCGAAGCTGTCCGACGAGATACCCGAGGTATCGTAATAGCCCTGAAGAAACTTGTTCCAATAGGGGATAGTCTCCTTTTCGAGACTGTATATGGCCTTTTCGATGAAGGGGATGGCCTGACCGGCGTCAACCAGCAGTCCGGCTTCGCGATCCTGTGGTTCCCCATCCTTCGGATAGAGCTCGCCATGAAAGTTGGGATTCCGCTCCAGCACCATGCGCAGATTGGGATTGTTCTCTGTCAGCATGAAAGGCCCGCTGCCGACCGGATACCAGTTCAGGCTTATATTGCGCTTCTCCATCCCGGGCTGGGCATAGAAGCGTTCGGCCTCCCAGGGCATGGGGGCAAAGAAGGGCATTGCCAGCCAGTAGACGAACTGAGGATACTTGCCCTTGAGGCGCACCCGGAACCGATACCGATCGATCACCTCCGCACCGGCCAACGGCAGGTCACGGAGGTCCAGGTAGGGACTCTCCTCCCCTGCCTCCTGCCGCCCGCGGTAGGCCTCGTCCAGCACCTGGCCGTACTCCGGAAATCCCACAATGTACTCCCCCATCACCCCGGCAATCGGCGAATGAAGCCGGGGGAAGGCGAGACGTTTGATCTGATAAACGAAATCTTCGGCGGTCACTTCTCTGCTGTCAGTATGGGAAAAATCGGCCAGGGTATTGACCGACTCGATGACTGAGGGGGCCAGTTCGTGATAGCGGTAACGATCCTGGGAATCCCGTGCAAAAGCCGGATGCGGCTGGTAGTGCATACCAGGTCTGATCCGGATTTCATATTCACTGACGGCAATCCGATCGGCTTCGGCATCGTCCGGCAAAGGAGTCCCGTCGGCATCATAGTAACGAGCCACCGGCACCGCTTCCGCGGCCAGCGGCACCAGTTCATAGGGGCGTTTCAGGAAATGGTACTGCAGCGGCGGTTCGTAGATCTGGGCGATATAGGCGTATTCGTTGGAGCTGTAGGCACGGACCGGATCGAGATGTTTGGGACGCTCTGAGAAGGAGCTGTAAAGGATATTCGACTTGGACTCCGACTCCGAATAGGGATTGTTCCAGGATTCCGAGACACACCCCATCAACGATGCGATACCGAGCGAAAAACAAAACGCCCTTATCATCCGCAGCCATTTGATGACATCAACTGCGTTATGCATTTGTCGTGGGGAAATCGAGGTACATGGCATGCATTCTAACCCAGGTTTAACCGCAGAGTGCGGGCAAAAATATTGTGCATTGAGATCCCGAAGAACGACAGCCCCGCTTTTGCTTTTGGTCGAAACTCGAGCGGTGCCGGATCTTTCCCGGGGCTCGCTTTTCCGGTACCTTAGTGTGAGTTATTTTCAGATCAGTACAACAAGGATTTCCAATGGGATTTTTAACAGACAAACGTATTATCATCACCGGTGTAGCCGGCGAACGTTCCATTGCCTGGGGTACAGCGCTGGCCATGCACCGGGAAGGTGCAAACCTCGCCTTCACCTATCAGAACGACAAACTGAAACCTCGTGTGGAAAAACTCGCGTCCAGTCTGGGATCCGAAATTATGCTTCCCCTGGACGTAGCCTCGGACCAGCAGATTGCCGACCTGTTTCAGGAACTGGGGAACCGCTGGGATGGGCTGGATGGAATCGTTCACTCCATCGGCTTTGCCCCCCGGGATCAGCTGGAGGGGAGTTACGTCGAGGCCGTCACCCGTGAGGGCTTCTCTATTGCCCACGATATCAGTGCCTACAGCTTCGCTGCCTTGGCCAAGGCGGGGCGGGAATTGATGCAGGGCCGCAACGGTTCGTTGATCACCATGACCTATCTCGGTGCCGTCCGCACCGTGCCCAACTACAATGTGATGGGTGTGGCCAAAGCGAGTCTTGAGGCCAATGTGCGTTACCTGGCTGATTCACTGGGGCCGGAAGGCACGCGCGTCAATGCCGTATCGGCGGGGCCGATCCGTACCCTGGCCGCCTCCGGCATCTCGGGTTTCAAGGGTATGCTGTCGGAAGCGGAAAAGAAAAACCCGTTACGCCGCAACGTCACCATCGAAGAGGTCGGGAACGCCGCCGCCTTTCTCTGTTCCGATCTGGCTTCCGGAATCACCGGAGACGTGCTTTACGTGGACTCCGGCTACCATATTCTAGGTATGGCCTGACAGATACGAATAAGCCGCTACGGCGACCAGGCGGCGGACTGATCGGGAGGCTAGCTAGGCCTAGCACTTACCCTCATTCCTAAACTGGACATATTGGCTTAAGTAGTGCATGCTTGTCGCATGATCACACAAAACCAAATCAAGCGGACGCTGTCGACGCCCGCGAACATAGAATATATCAGGCAGC
>Ga0316189_10000444_pt1 | contig 41045 bp, 29 predicted proteins | sample LowCovwburrow_MG_FD_204930 | JGI IMG/M metagenome (GOLD analysis project Ga0316189, IMG submission 204930) | Coastal sediment microbial communities from Maine, United States - Lowes Cove worm burrow | ecosystem: Environmental > Aquatic > Marine > Coastal > Sediment | place: USA: Maine...
TTTGATGATGTGCTATCTGGTATTTTATTTTGCTATAATGCAAAAACATCACAAACATCAACCTTAAGATTGAAAAAATCTGATGTTCAGTTTAAAAAAGTCCTTGAAAATAAAGATGATTTTAAAAAAGAACCTATAAATACCCTATGTGAATATGATTTAAATGAAATATCCGCTGATGAAATTTTCAATATAGATAATATTAAGTTTATTGATGTGAGGGAACTTCATGAACAACCACCACTTAATTTACAGAACTGCATTCAAATTCCCTTAAGAGAACTTGAACAAAGCTTAGATAAAATAAATTCAAGAAATACGAATATTCTATTCTGCCAATCAGGGGTCCGAAGCAGGGCTGCAGTTAAAATATTAAAAAATCATAATATTAATAATTGCTATAGTTTAAAAGAAGGTATTTCGAGTATTATTGAACAATTAAAAATTAAAATATGACAAAAGATAAAACTCCAAAAAATGTGTTCAAAGAGGGCGCTATTACGTCTGAATTTATTGCCCAATCTATCGCCAAACATCAATCAAAAACGGCAATTGGAGCGCATAATATATTTTTAGGTCAAGTCCGAGCAGATGTGATTGATAACAGGGTAATTTCTGCAATTGAATACACAGCATATCAAGATATGGCTAACGTAAAGTTTCATGAAATTCGTGAAGCAACATTTAAAAAATTCAACTTAACCTGTATGCATATTTATCATAGTTTAGGATTGGTGAAATCCGGTGAAATCTGTTTGTTTGTTTTTGTCTCCTCTCCAAGACGAAAAGAGGTTTTTAAGGCTTTAGAACATGTGGTAGAAGAAATTAAGGCAAAAGCTCCTGTTTTTGGTAAGGAAATTTTTGAAGATGCTTCGCATCAATGGAAAGTCAACACTTAAATTATGGTCGATATTACAAACAAATCAAACACATTACGAATAGCAACTGCACAAGCTATTGTTCAAGTAAGCAAGCCTGAAACCATTGCTGCAATAAAAAATGACACAGTCCCAAAAGGTAACGTATTTGCTATGAGTAAGGCTGCAGGTTTACTTGGTGTTAAAAAAACACCTGATTTGCTTCCAGATTGTCATCCACTTCCTATTGAATATACCGGTATTGATTTCGAAATTAAGGGTCTAGAAATCACAGTAACCTGTACTATAAAAACCATTTACAAAACAGGCGTTGAAGTTGAAGCGATGCACGGTGCTTCTGTGGTTGCTTTAAATTTGTACGATATGCTAAAGCCAATTGATAAAGGTATAGAAATTCACCATATAAAATTATTAAAGAAAAAAGGGGGCAAATCTGATTTTAAAGACCGTTTTAAGGATAGGTTAACCGCTGCCATTATTGTTTGTTCTGATACTATTTCTGCCGGTCAAAAAGAAGACAAAGCAGGGAAGGCCATTATTGCTAATTTAGAAAAAAACAACGTTGACATATCAGCTTATGATATTATTCCAGATGAAAAAACAGAGATACAAAGCAAAGCACATTTTTATGAGGAAAAAGGCGTGAATCTTGTCGTATTTACTGGTGGCACAGGACTTTCAACTCGTGACGTTACACCAGAAGCATTAAATGAAATTATAGATAGAAAAATACCAGGGATTGAGGAGACTATTAGGAGTTACGGTCAAGACCGCACGCCTTATTCTATGCTATCTCGCAGTGTAGCAGGAACAATCAACAACACTTTAATTTTAGCATTACCTGGATCAACTAATGGGGCAAAAGAATCTATGGAGGCTATATTTCCAGCAGTATTACACGTTTTCGGAATATTAAAGGGCGCTAGACACAATTAATGAAAAAAGAACAAAACATATTGAAGGACAAATTTAGTAGGCAGCATACTTACCTGCGTATTTCGCTGACCGAATTGTGCAATTTACGTTGCACCTATTGCATGCCTGCTGAAGGCATTCAGTTATCGCCAAAGTCACATATAATGAGCTTTGAAGAAGTTTATACTATTGCAAAAACTTTCGTTGATAACGGTGTTACAAAAATTAGATTAACTGGTGGAGAACCTTTGGTGAGAAGAGATGTAGATGTTATACTGAAAAAACTAGCAGCACTTCCTGTCGAACTTGCGATAAGCACAAATGCGGTTACTGTAGATCGCTTTATTAACACCTTTAAGTCCTGCGGCATCCAAAATATTAATGTAAGTTTAGATTCTCTGAATGCTAAAAAATTCAACGAAATTACGCGAAGAAATGATTTTGAAAAGGTCTACAACAATATCCTTCTTTTAATCAATGAAGGCTTTAATGTTAAACTCAATGCCGTTCTTATAAAAGGTTTTAATGACAACGAAATTATTGATTTTATTGAGTTAACTAAAGACCTTCCAATTTCTGTTAGGTTTATTGAATTCATGCCTTTTGATGGTAATAAATGGGATAAGGGGAAAATGGTGTCCTATGCCGACGTTATGACTTATGTAAATGATTCATTTAACGAAAATGATGTTATAAGAATAGCAGATGCTCCTAACGATACTTCTAAGAATTATAAAATAAAAGGGTTCAAAGGTTCTTTTGCTATTATTAGCTCTGTTACCAATCCATTTTGTGATTCCTGCAACCGCATCCGGTTAACAGCAAATGGTCAATTAAAAAATTGTTTATTTTCGTCAACAGAATCAGATTTACTCACACCCCTTCGAGAAGGGAAGGATATTACGCCTATTATTAAAAAAGCCATTCAAGCAAAATTAAAAATCCGTGGTGGTATGGATACAATTGAAAAATTAGAAGAACCAAAGTTACATAGTCAGAATAGAAGTATGATAACTATTGGTGGTTAGATTTACTAAATTAGATATGAAACTAACACAATTTGAAAGAGCGATTGCAGCTATAGACAAAAAAAATTCAGAAGATTTCCATATCGATTATTTTCAAGGCCAAGAGTTTCCTAAAGAGCTTTTGTACTCGCATCGAATGACGAAAAAGCTTCTAGCTTTTAATCCTAATACCTCTGAAGAACTACAAATAGCCGCACGTGCTCAACATATTTGTCGTTGGAAAATTTCTAGAAATGAATATCCAAATGATAAGAAGGGTTATCTAAAGTGGCGTGAAGCTCTAAAAATAATGCATGCAGATATCGTCTCAGATATATTAAAAGATGTGAGTTATGATTCAGAATTTATCAATCGCGTTACATTTTTAATTCAAAAAAAACAAATCAAGAAAGATAAAGAAGCACAAACTATGGAAGACGTTGTTTGTCTCGTTTTTCTAGAGTACTATTTTGAAGAATTTGCAACTAAGCATGACGATAAAAAGTTAATTGGCATTCTTCGTAAAACCTGGTTAAAAATGTCTGTAAGAGGTCAAGAAGCTGCAATTAAACTTGATTTTTCGGCAAGAAGTCAATCTTTAATTAGCCAAGCCATTGAGCAAGATTAATAGGTATCCTTAATCCAATTGTATGTTTTTCTCTTTACCCACATTCCTCTTGTAAAATCAGGGAAATCCTGAGGTTCTCCATTATTTTCTATCGACACTTCAGAAAGTGGGGTTATAGCACTCCATGCGGCTGCATCGTAAGCATCTAATGGAGGAGCGATATTTTGTTTTGCAGATTCAACAAATGCATTTATCACAAAGAAATCCATACCACCGTGTCCTGCGCCCTGTGCATGTTCTCCAAATTTTTTCCATAGCGGGTGATCGTATTTTTCTAACCACTCAGTTGCTGTATCCCAACGATGGGGTTTAGATTGTCCTTCTATATACATTCGATTTCCATCAACCTCCCAAAGACCATTGGAGCCTTGTACTCTAAATCCTAGAGAATAAGGTCTTGGTAGATTACAGTCGTGGGTAACAATAATAGTTTCTCCACTCGTAGTTTCAATTGTACTAGTGATTACATCACCTTGCTTAAATTTTAGTTTTGCATTTGGATGGTCTTTCCCTCCATTCTTAACTATATAATCATGTAAGCCTACTCCTTTTGTTGCATTAGATGTAATTGACGAAAATCGGTTCCCTCTATTTATATCGCACATAGTTGCGATAGGGCCTACCCCATGTGTTGGATATACATCGGCATTTCTTAAAAGGGAATGTTGTGTTCGCCAAGCGGATTCAGAAATTCCTTTGTCACCAAATTCAACTCCTTTACCATAAGCCGTTTTGCCGTCATTTAGTTTTACAAACCTCAAATCATGTTGATAACCACACCTAAAATGCACCAACTCCCCAAAAACATTTTGCTTTACCATGTTCAATACCGCCATGATATCTCTACGGTAATTCACATTTTCTAGAATCATCATGTGTGTTCCCGTTTGCTCATGGGTATTTACCAAGTCCCAACATTCTTCCATGGTATTTGCCGCCGATACTTCCACGCCTGCATATTTCCCTGCTAGCATGGCATCCTTGGTCATACGGGTATGCCACAACCAGGGCGTGGAAATTATTACAGCATCTACTTCTAGTAAATCCAATAAATTTCTATAATCATACTCCCCATTGCTAAATACCTTCGGTGCATTTTGACCATTTTTGGAAATATAATCCAATGCTATTTTTATTCTGGCAGGGTCGATATCACAAATAGCGGTAACCAAAACATCTTCTCTTAATAATACATTATTAAGATGATTTGTCCCCCGTAATCCCACACCAATCAAACCAACCTTCAATATTTCTTTAGTATTGTTACTAGTAACACCCAATGCTATATTGGGAGTCATAGATAGTCCTACGCCTGCTATGGCAGATTGCCTGATAAAATTTCGTCTTGAATTCATGATTATAGTTTTGTTAGCTACATAATCATAAAAATATAGAAATATGTTTACACTAAATCACATGATTGAGAATTAGTTTAAAAACACCTGCGCCTTAAACCATTTATCCTTTATTTATAACTAAAAAAGTTCAACGTTTCTGTTAAACTTTTTTCACTTTGCAGTTACTATTCTACATTTTTATTTTTTAGAAAACTTTAAAAAATCTTCTACTTTATCGGAATAAACTCTAACCCAATAAATACCACTCTTTAAGCTCGTAATGTTTAATATTGATTCTTTAACTCCTCTGATTTCCTGGACATCTAACAATACCTTCCCTTTACTGTTAATAACCTCACATCTTAAATCACCAACCTCTTCTCTAAAATTTAGCATAAGTGCATTTTCAAAAGCAAAAATTTTAATCCCATTGGGATTATAATCAATGGCATCAATTGAAAAGTCATTTATGGATGAAACCTTCCCCAAAGATTCTTGCGCAGTAACTGAAATCACTCCAAATAAACTGAGGGTTAAGATTACAACGAATCTTATATATATTGTTTTTGAATTCATGGATTGGTTAATACTATAATTGGAATATAGACCTCTTAATTAATAAAGCTAAAGATAGGGAATTACATCAAATATTGGTTGTAAATAAAGACTCACATTGGTTCAATTTTTAATTCTCTATATAGGCAAAAGATGTTATTCATTAATTTACTCTCATTCTAAGATTTTTTCGTTCTCATATTATGAAAGTGAACATCTTTAAGTTACTATATTTGATTACAAATTACGAATAGCCACTAAACCACTAAAAAGCTATGAAAAAGATTTTTTTGTTTTTAAAAATTATTATTGGACTGTATTTGATTCTGCTAATTCCCTTACCACAAAAGGAACAAAAAATTCTAAAAGCTTCCGAGGTTCCGTTCACTTGGAATCAAGACGAACTTTGGGAAAAATTAGAATTATCATTTAATCTTGCCAAATCAATCCCAAGTAGAAAGCTAGATTCCATGGTGGAAAAAATGGCTGTTGAAATGGAAAATTTGCTCCTAGCTTTAGAAGCTAAAATAACACACCCAGAAGACAGTTTGTACGGTTTGATTGAAAATAAATTTTTTCATATTACCCCATTAATTAGTGCACAAGAAAAAAAGACCAACTCATATATCCAGTTTTATAATAGGGTAAGGGGGAAAATAAAATTAGATTCTCGAAATTGGGATATGCGCAGTTTAAGTGCACGTAACACATCCTATCGATTGCTTTATGGTATGAGGGCGGCTACAGAGGAAATTTTGCTGCAATCTAGTGACGTCGATTTTGTGTCTACCCTATTTGTAACAGAAGAAGAATCTGTAACACCTTGGGCAAATGTTCTAGGAATAAAAGTGCGAAGTGGTGATTTACTTGTTAGTCGCGGAGGAGCAGAAGTATCTGCATTTATTTCAAGAGGAAATGATTATCCAGGTAATTTTTCCCATGTGGCAATGATTCATGTAGATAAAGAAACTAACACTCCTTATTTTGTTGAAGCTCATATAGAAAAAGGTGTTGCTATCGCCACCATGGAACAATATTTAAACGATAAAAAATTAAGGTTTATGGTAATGAGACCTAGGGCAGATTTAATCCAAATGACAGAAAATCCAATGCTCCCCTATGAAGCGTCATCTTATATTTTTAATGAATCACAAACAAGGCATATTCCTTACGACTTTAAAATGGACTATTATGACTCCTCCGCTATGTTTTGTTCAGAAGTGGGGTCTTATGCCTACAAACAATTTGGAGTTAAATTATGGGAGTTTGAATCGACCATTTCTTCCAATGGAATTGTGCGGTGGCTTAACGCTTTTGGAGTACAGAATTTTGTGACTCAAATGCCATCTGACCTTGAATATGATCCCATGCTTAGTGTAGTGGCGGAATGGAGAAATAAAGAAATTCTTTTTAAAGACCACCTAGACAATGCCGTTATGGATGCATTAATTGGTCTTGCCAATTCTGGCGAAAAACTTGATTATAATATTTGGACCTTACCAATCGCAAGGATAGTAAAGGCCTATTCTTTGGTTTTAAATACAATAGGAAAAGAAGGGATAATACCAAATGGCATGAGTGCTACTATGGCATTAAAAAATAATGATTTTGTGGCTAGATTTAAAAACTGCAAATCGATAACAAAATCTAAAGTTGAGGCTTTCAAGGAAGAAAATGAATATTTACCCCCATATTGGCAATTGGTTAAAATGGCAGAAGAATCATTAAAAAAATAGATTAGTCAGACTGAATAGACAATTTATGTAGTATGGTTTAGAACAAACATTAGAATTCGACTGGCAAAATAAAATTCCTAATTAGGGATATTGAGCCTGATTATTTTTTGAAATATTATTCAAACTTATAGCATTATTTATTAACTTGAATGTTAATACTATTTCATATCCATGGATGTAATTTTTCCTTTTACGGCAGGCCTAATGGCATCAACACTACATGTAATAACTGGTCCTGATCATTTAGCTGCCGTTACTCCTTTTGCAATTGAATCTAAAAAAAAAGCATGGAAAATAGGTTTGTTTTGGGGAATTGGTCATTTAACAGGCATGATTCTAATAGGTGCTCTGTTTGTTTTATTTAAGACCTTAATTCCTATTGAAAAAATTTCTGAATTTAGTGAGCAACTTGTTGGGCTAGTTCTTATTGGAATTGGTTTTTGGGCTCTATATAAAATTTTTAAAAAGAACCGTTCTCATAAACACCTTCATGTTCATAGTGAAAATAATCCCATGATACATTCACATGAGCATCTACATGACAATCATAAATCACATAACCATGAACATCATACTTCCATGAGACAAAGCTATTTTGCTTCTTTATCAATTGGTGTTTTACACGGTCTTGCAGGAATTGCTCATTTTTTAATTTTTCTCCCAGTTATTGGTTTTGAATCTCAATCAGATTCAACTTTATATATTTTAGGTTTTGCAATAGGAACTGTATTGGCAATGACAGTATTTGCTTTTATAATTGGCAAATTGTCCGTATTCACAAAAAACAATCACAACGAAGCTTTTTTTAATGGTATACGGTTGGCCGCTGGATTGATTGCTTTAATAATCGGTTTTTATTGGTTTTTTAGCAACTAACAAATCCTAGGAAGCTGTTCTCCAATTAAAGGGCTTACAATGCGCTTTCCCCCAATGGCACTATGCATCACTACCTTTTTTAAATGTGTATCTGTTATCTCTCCCATGCACATGGCGTTTTTTCCTTTGTCATCAGCTCTCATTACATCAATAACATTCTGGGCAATACTTTTCTCTACTATGGCAATAAAAACACCTTCATTAGCCACATATAATGGGTCAAGCCCTAAAATTTCGCAGGCTGCTGCGACTTGTTTTTCTAGCGGAAACTGATTTTCCAAAATGGAAACACCTTTATTTGTGTCTAACGCAATTTCATTCAAAACGCTCGCAATTCCACCTCGTGTTGCATCACGAAATAAATGAACGTCCTCGCCAAATTCATCCAGTAATTTACTTGCAATAAAATTGAGGTTTGTTGTATCGCTTTCTATGCTGCTTTCAAATTCTAACCCTTCCCGTTGCGACATAATTGCCATGCCATGTTGTGCAATATTTCCATTAACAATAATTTTATCTCCAACTTTAATATTTTCAGCTGAAATATTTGCCTTCGGATGAACCTCGCCAAAACCCGTAGTATTTATAAATATTTTATCACCTTTTCCTCGCTCTACAACTTTTGTGTCACCCGTTATTATTTGAACACCACATTTATCCGCCGTCGATTTAATTGAATTTACAATTTCAATAAATTCTTTAATGGGTAATCCTTCCTCAACAATAAAAGCCAGTGATAAATATTTAGGCATGGCGCCACACATAGCCACATCATTTACAGTACCATTTACCGCCAATTCACCAATATTACCGCCTTTAAAAAATATTGGAGAGACTACAAAACTATCTGTAGAAATAGCAATTTCTCCTTCAATTTTAACTATGGAACCATCATGTTTTTTATCTAAATATGGATTACTAAAAGATTTAAAAATAATATTATCTAACAATTCCCTGCTCATTAATCCTCCACTGCCATGGCCTAAATTTATTATTGAATAATCCATAATTTGTTATATAATTTCGTTACTTGAAAAATGATAATATGCTGCACATGCTCCTTCTGAAGAGACCATTGGAGCACCTAAAGGATTTGATGGGTTACAGGTTTTTCCAAAAGCCGGACATTCAAATGGTTTCTTAATGCCTCTTAAAATTTCTCCAGCGATGCACATTGAACTTTCTGGTGCTGTAATATCCTCTATCTGAAATTTCAGTTCTGCATCATAAGCTTTAAACGCTTCAGTGATTATATAACCACTGTTGGGAATTTCTCCAATGCCTCTCCATTCTCTGTTTCCAACTTTAAAAACTTGTTGAATCACTTTAATTGCTGCAGTGTTGCCTTCTCGTTTTACCACTCTAGAATATTGATTTTCCAACTCCTCTCTTCCTTCTTCAAGTTGGCAAACGGCCATGTATATACCTTGAACTAAATCCAGTGGTTCAAAACCCGTTATAATAATAGGAATGTTATATTTTTTAACTAGTGGAAAATACTCTTCATAACCCATTATGGCACAAACATGTCCGGCACCAAGAAATGCATCTATGTTGCAAAATTCATCATCTAAAATAGCTTCCATTGCAGGCGGAACTAAAACATGTGATACTAAAATCGAGTAATTGGTAATGTTTTCCTTTTGTGCATGTAGCACCGACAATGCATTGGCTGGAGCCGTTGTTTCAAAACCAACTGCAAAAAAAACAACTTCTTTTGTAGGGTTTTGTTTCGCAATTTTAACAGCTTCCAAGGGCGAGTACAAAATCCTTAAATCACCTCCATCTGCTTTAGCTTCCAACAAACTTTTTTTGCTTCCGGGCACTCTAATCATATCTCCAAACGAACACACTATAACGCCCTTCTCTAAAAGCTTAACAGCTTTATCTATTAAATTTAATGGTGTTACACAAACTGGACATCCTGGACCATGAATCATCTGAACTTTTTCTGGCAATAAATCTAAAATCCCATTTCTTACTAAACTATGAGTTTGACCTCCACAGATTTCCATTATCTTCCATGTTTTGGTCACTTTTTTTGCAATCAAATCCAAATAATGCTTTGTTGCTTCTAAATTTCTATATTCAGTTAAATACTTCATTAATTGATACCGTTTAAATAACTCATTATTTGTCCAAATGAAATATTTTCATCATTGGGAGATAAGTTACTGTTAAAATACAATTTATATTCATTTGGTTTTAGGTCTATCAGTATATCCATTAACGTTGTGTTTTGAAAAACACCTCCATTACAACAAATGGTTTTAATATTATTCTTGTTTGCTATCGCATAAATTATAGAAGCCAATGTGTATAAGAAATTGGCTATAATTTTTTCAATTGGCAACCCTTTTAAATAATCTTGCTTAATGGCTTCCACAATTAATTGAGTTGGAATATGCTCTTTAAAAGTTGTACAATAATTTTTACAGTTGTCTATATTATATTCAATAATCTTATTTTCCAATAATATGGCGGCTTCCCCTTCGTAAGAATTATAATCACAGATATTTAATAACGAAGCAACTGCATCAAATAACCGTCCTACAGAAGACGTTTTAAGCTGGTTATTTCCTTTTATCGTTTTAAATATTGTAAGCTCTTCATTGGAAAATTTTTGCTTTAAAATATTTTCATCCTCAAGTAAAGAGAATAAAGATAACCTAGGTTCTTTAGACATTTTATCTCCCGATAGCCAATTATAATATTCAAAATGTGCTATGCGGTCTAGGCGCTTATTGGAATATTCAAAAAACTCGCCACCCCATATATTTCCATCATCTCCATACCCGGATCCGTCCCAAACTACACCTAGAATTTTTTTATTGGTATCAAATAAATCATGCTCTCCTAAAGCAGCAGCAAAATGAGCTTTATGATGTTGTATTTCAATATGCTTTGCTTCGTAATGTTCTGACAATTCTGCTCCAAATTGAGCGCTAAAATATTTTGGATGTTTATCCACTAGGATTACCTCTGGAGTTTTTTCAAATATGTCCACAAATGTTTTGGTTTCATTTATAAAACGCTCATAAACATCGTAATTTTCTAAATTCCCTAGATACTGACTAACATACAGATGCTCGTTTGATAAAAATGCAACGCTGCTTTTTAAATCTGCGCCAAGTGCCATTAATTTTTCTTTGGACGAAACATTAATATCTAAATAGTTTGGAGCATAGCCACGAGACCGCCTAAACAGACACGATATATCGTGCTTGAAACTAAATTTTAATACACTATCATCTTGAGGTTGAATGATTTTTAAATCATGTTGTAAAAAATAGTCCGCTACATTATTAAGTTTTATTAATGCATCCTGTTCTTCACTAATAATTGGCGACCCATGAATATTTCCGCTTGTTGCTACAATAGGAAATTTCAAAGCGTTCGCTAATAACTGTAAAATACCAGTATATGGTAACATAACTCCAAGCTGATTAAGCCCAGGAGCAATGCCATTTAAAGCTAATTTGCCCTTATAATTGTTGAGGGAAACTATTGTAATTGGTCTTTCTGAAGATGTTAATGCCTTAACCTGATTTTCAGACAGCTGAATTTCATTCTTAAGTTTATTTAATGATGGATATAAAACTGCAAAAGGTTTTTTTGGTCTGTTTTTTAACTTGCGTAACTTGCTAACAACATATTGGTTTTCTGCATCGCAACATAATAAATAACCACTAGTATTTTTTATAGCTATAATATGTCCTTGTAATAGTAAATCTGCAATGTTTTTAAACAAGGAATTCTTACTTATAACTATTTCTTCTTCTGTTTTTTTTAATAATTTTAAAGTAATTCCACATTCACTACATGAATTAGTTTGTGAATGAAATCGCCTATCTAAAGGATTTGTATATTCTTCAAGACAGCTTTTGCACATATTAAATTCGTTAATGCTCGTATGCGCTCTCTCAAATGGAAAAGTTTGCGTTATTGCCCATCGAGGTCCACAATTAACACAAGTTGTAAATGGATAATGATACCTTTTACTTTTAATCTCTTCAATATCATTTATACAGTCCTGACAAATAGCAAAATCTGGAGTTAAAGGCAGGTTTAACTGTCCCCCTTTTGTCGACTTAATTATGCTAAAATTTTCAAATTCTTGATATGCTATTTCTTCGGAATCATGATATTTTATTCTAGATACTGGAGGAGGTTGCTCAATTAGCCTTTTATAAAATAAATTGATGTTTGTGGATTCTCCTGAAACAAAAATAACAACCCCTTCTTCGTTGTTTGAAACTGTCCCTTTTAAAGAAAACCCTGTTGCTAATTTGTAAACATAAGGACGAAAACCTACACCTTGAACTTGTCCAGAGATTAGAATTTTATAGGTTTTTTGCATCAAATTTAAAGCTTCAAAAGTTCCATAAATTTACGATAATTTTAAATGAAGTTTTTCAGATTGCTTTAATATCTTACCAAATAATTACCTAACATATAAATATCAATAATTTATAAATTGATTGATTAATGATATAAAAAGACAAGTCATTAATTCATTTTTGTTTTGCATTTAAATTCTTTAAAGTTGTTACTAAGTTATTTAAATCAATCTCATTCGGAGATGGTATAAAAAGTTCTTCGCTATGATTTAATGTTCTATCCGTATAATAATAAATCAGATTTATTCCATAAAAAGGAGTTTCAATTATTTTTATTTTTTTAAAACCAGATAAAGGAAAATCCCAATTATGAAAATACCCGTTGATATAAGCAAATTTTCCTCCAATCAAGATATTTCCATCTCCTTTAGCATTTTTCATTTTATAATAAAGTGGCATACCAAAAGCAACTATTGATAAAAACAGCAGTAGCCCAACCAGCACTAAAAACATTGCTAGCTTTCCTTCATCAATCACCAAAATAAAGACACCAAAAATTATAATTGCTATTGTACTGATTGAAAATAGGATAATCTTATTTTTACTGAATTCATTTTTAAATAAATGATTTGCAAACTCATTTTTTTGATTATTTGTTAACGTCCATTCAGCTACTAAATTTTCACCAGAAATTAATGTCTGAAGTTTCTTTTCCCTACTTCTAAACATAAATCCAATAATAATTGCCATAATAAAAAAGAATATGGAAAGCATAACGATAGCTGGATGAATGGGTAGCCCATCAAAATCCATTATGGCAACCAATATGACTAATGCAAAAAAGCCAGCAGTATACCAAGATTTTTTAACAATACTTGTTTGATTGTTCTGGAGTACAATTTTCTTATTTATTTTTTCAATATTATATTGTGTATTCAAAGAAATATTTCTAAGTGTTTCTTCTTTTTTTTCTGAAGAAATATTTTTTATTTTTTGTCCACAACTAGGGCAAAATTTTATCCCTTCGTTCAATTTTTTACCACAATTTGTACAGTATTTCATATGATACTTTTTTATATCTTTTTACTTCTGCCATTTATATAAAAATAAATAATGTCTGGAAGTAGTTTTAGTTCCTATGGATCCACCACCATCTATCACAAGTGCTCCTCCTAAATTATTGTTTTCCGGTATTTTATATTCTCCTGTAGAGGGAGATGCATCGGCCCAACAACCAATTATTTTACGGTTCCAACTTGATGATTCCCCAGTATTAGATCCACTTTCATCGAAAGACATCTTATTTATATTTTCATAATAACTAACATCAACTCTAGAGTATCCACTACCTCTTGCAGTGACTTCAAAAGTAAGGGTCTCTCCCGGTATTAATTTAGAAGGTGGTACTGTGTAAGTCCCAGAACCAGATTTGCCAGAAGCATTGCTTCCACATGTGCTTGAACCTATGGAGATAGAATAACTTCCGGCACTTCCTGAACAGTTCTCTAATGGCCAGCATTCTGATTCATAGAACTGGCAACCGTCAATTGATTTTGTATCATATAGCACCCAATAACCAGAATGAGTAAAGGGTTTCTCTTCTTCTTCTATTCCAACAATTCCATCCACACCTTCTGTGTCTAATTTATCAGGTTCTACGGATATAGAAGCTTGGGTCTTATTTAGATAATTGCCAGCTAAATCATATAATTTCACTGTGACAGAATATTCACCTTCCTCATCAATAATAGGTGCAATACCTGACATTTCTCCTTCTTGTGTAAAGGTTTCTCCAAAACCACTAATTTCCCATTCAAACTTATAGGTGTTTCGTGGGGAAACTTTAGCTTCCATATCAAATGTTGCTCCCGGCGGTCCAACAGCTATTCCTGGTGTTACTGAGAGTACTGGCTTTGCAAGAGGTAATGTAACCAGGGCTTCAGCTTCAGATAAGATGGTGTTTTTACCAGCCTTTTTTAGAATTACTTTTAAAGGATATATTTCTTCTTTGTCGCTCTCCTCATAGCTATGGCGAATCTTTTGCTTCGCTTCACCATTGGATACAGTCACAAAGTCATGAATTCCTTTCTCGCTACCGTCATTATAATTCCATTCGAAGGAAACTTTTTCTATTTCCTTAGGAATGTTCTTTGCTGTTATTGTAAAATAATTTGCTTCTAGAGGCTTAACATTTGGAAGTTGAGCAGGGTCTATTTCCACGATTATTCCCGCGTCTTTTACCATAACTTCTGCATGGCTTTCTGGTAATGAGCCTTGAGTAGCTGCTATCAATAGTAGATCATTGGGTTTAGCTAATACTATTAAAGGTTTGTCTTTGATATAAATAGTTTTTAACGGTTTTGGTGGAGTGGCGTATTTCTTATCTTGTTCAACAACATATATCTCCACAGTATTTCCTGTTGATTGACTTTTTATTTCAATAATTAATGGTTTTTTGTTATTCTTTTTATCTAATGGATCTTTTGTTAATTTGATAGCCCATAATTTTGAACAATATGGGCCTGGCATTTCGAAATAATGTGTAATTTCTTCACCACTACCCAATGATAATTTATTTCTTTTTGTCGCAATTATATGATCATTTTTTCCGTCGTCAAAACTGGCAAAATGGTACTTTTTCAGTGGACTTTTAGAGGAAAAGGTCATCCATTTAGCAAAATCATGATAGACGTCATCGAGTTTCAAATCTTGTTTTTTTAGGGAGTAGTTCTCAAGACCGATAATTGGATAGGGAATGTAATCCGATGCATCATCCTCAATCATTTCTTTAAAATCAAAATTTTTATTGTCTACCAGATACTTTATCCATATAGATGTGAGATACTCATAATCCCTATCCGACCATCCATTATTTTCTTTAACACCAGTTTCGTACACTGGAAATGAAAGATAATTACTACCTAGACCATCATCCATGTCATTTAGGTGTTCTGGCCATGCTATCGAAAAAGCGGCATAATCTGCCGTTGATTCAAGCCACCATAAGTTCTTAGGATTAAACATCCCTAATATACCATAGTATTCTGCCTGAATGGCGTGAAAGAGCTCATGGGCAGTAGTTGTCCTCGCATTATCAAAACCAATGGCATTATTCGTTGGAATATGTAATCGTTCATAAATTTTTTCATAACTAGGAAGTCCCACATTCTTATCGGTCAAAGGATTTTTTTTATCGCCAATTTTTTCTGGCCATAATCTATAGTCCATTGCTTTAGACCACCAAGAATCTATTTTAACAATGAGCGATTTTTGGTATGTCCAATTTAAAAATTTCTCTTGCCCGGTTGGTGATTTGAATCCGTAAGCCTTAGGATCTGTATATGTTTTAAGGGAACTTTCTAAAAAGTAACCAATATCTTGAATGTAGCGTGGGTGATCATTTGTGTAATTATAGCCTGGTCTTACATACTGCCTTTTCCAACTTCTATCATACAAATTATCATTATCTTCAATTCCATCTCTAGAATAAAGGATACGAAAATTTTTCTCCGGGGTATTATAAATACTATTCATTATCTTTTCATTTCCATCTGGTCCTTTATAATATTCATTCATCAATAGTTTTACAACTGAAATAAAACTAAAATGGTCTACTAATACTCCTATTTTAGCATCATTTTCATCAATCCTTGTTGGGAGATTAATCCATCCACCTCCCTCTTCATCCCATCTATAAGCGGCTAATTGTTCTTCCGCGGTGAAATTTGGATTAAGATCTGCTTTATTGTAGGTATAACTTATTTCGACTGGTTTTGCAGGCTGTTTGCCATCATCGAGCGTCAAATCAACCAACATCAATGGTTCTGAATCTTCTACCATAATGGAAGGGTCAACCTTTACTTTGCTAACAAAAAGCTTTTGGTTTTTAGAAGTAAAATCCGGTGGAAGGCTAATTTTGACACTATCCGTGTAATTAAACACTTGAACTTTTGATGAAGACATTAGTGGAAATGAAATTTCACTAGTTAGAACTGGATTCGCTTCTCTCACTTTAATAGGTGTTTCACTTTTTAATTCTGTTATATTGTTCTCGTCAGGACTATCTCCTATAAAATAAAGCACTACAATGGCAATAATTAAAAAACCAAAAAGCCATAACATTACTTTTGCTAACCTTTTTAAAAATCCTCCTTTATTCTTTTTCTCTGAAGATTTTGACTCCACACCAGAAAAGGATTCTTGTTTAATGCTTAAATCATCTTTCTTTGATAAATCATTTTTTTCTGATCGTTCTATTTTTGAGCCACATTCACTACAAAAACTTGCTCCTTCGGTGATTTTGGTGCCACAATGTGAACAATAATTTAATTCCATAATATTGAGTTTTATTTCTTACTAATAGCAGTAGAATTACATAATGCATTGCCCTTAAAGCGTTATCATTGCTAAAAATGAAAAAAAGGTGGCGAATTGGTATTCAGGCTTGGTTGAGAGTATTAAAAAAAGAAAATTAATTTAAAATATGCTTTTTTATTCTTTACTAGTGCGTCATTAACATCTTGACAACCTTTTTTGCAGGCAAATAAATTAACAATAAAATATTTTAATGCATTTTTTGTGATTTATGATTGTATATTACTTATACTTTCATTCTATGTTTTTTTATAATTATTTTTCTTCTAAGGGCATCTTTAGAGATTGCTTCACTGTACATTTATAGTTGGTAGAAAACATCATGCTATAATTTTAAAAACAAACGAATCTTAAGAAATTTCAATATGTAATTGCTTACACTGTATTAAAATTTGGTTGATAAGATTAGGAATGGAATCACTTATTTTTTGATTCAATTCTATCGTCATGGGGTTTATTTCTTCAATTGAAACGGTAAACAAATAAATATCCGGAACTTTCTCCATAAGGTAAACGGCCTCAATCATATCTTTCAAACCTACATCATGAACACTTAATGCTGAAGGAAAATCGGAAGCAAATTTTGGTCTTATAAGCGATATTGTGCCTTCTGGTTTACCATCCATAGTTGCGTCTATAAATATGATGGTTTTATAGGCTTCAAAATAACTCAACAATAAAAACCCGCCTGTTCCTCCATCTAAAATATCTATATAGCTAGGTAATTCTCTTTTTGCCAACTCTTGAATGGTGTGTACGCCAATACCTTCGTCTCCCATTACATAGTTGCCCACACCGAGAACTAGAATGGAATTGCTCTTATCTTTTTCAAAATAGAAGGCATCACTACTAATTGCCACTGGAGTTCTTTCTCTCATATCTATAAGTCAATTATAAAAAGTCAAATCCATTCAATAAAGTGAAATTACTGAATTGAATGGATTTGCCTTTTCTATAAAATTATTCGTTTTATTTATTTTCTAAAGACTCTTCCATATCAGATTTTTTAAACCTGATTTTCCTTACAAACTTATAGCCCCCAAACATAGAAGATACTTCTCCTCTTCCTTCCAACCAATCATGGTACAATACCAAATACACATGTATCATACTGAAAAAAATAAATGTCCACATTGTTATATGATGTATTTGTCTGGTAAAAATATCGCCTCCTAAAAATGCTGGTACCCAACCAAACAATTTTGGTAACCACCAACTGGCCATATCAGAATAAAGTCCAAAACCTGTAAAAACCATAATTAGCGCTAAAAAAAACATAGCTATATAAGACAGTTTTGCTACGCTATTATGACCAATACTAAGTTTTGATACATCCTCTTCCTTTTCATTCATTAGAAATATGTCAATTTTTAAAACATGCCAGAAGTTATTCCAAGTTTTCTTATTAAATGGCCAAAACGCTCTCCAATGAGAAAATTGATTTCCAACAAATGCCCAATACAACCGCAAAATCATAACAAAGAAAAATACATATGCCGCAATAAAATGTATGACCCTTATAATACCAAACGAATGTAAATTGGTCGCCTCCATACTCGAGAGAATTGCTGGAGGGTTTGCTATTAAGAAACCTGTAAGAACAAGGACAATAATAGCTAGTACATTAAGCCAATGAAAAATTCTTACAGGAAGTTCCCATACCATTACTCTTTTAAAATTTTTTGTTTTCATAATTCAAGCATTTAAACATTACAACTAGAAATATTTTGTACTTGAGAAATATGTTTTCCGTGTTCATCATATAAATGAACCGCACAGGCCAAACAAGGATCAAATGAATGTATGGTTCTAATAATTTCCAAAGGCAATTCTGGATCTGCAACCGGAGTACCAATTAAGGTAGACTCGTATGCAGAACGCTCCCCTTTTGGGTCTCTTGGTGAGGCATTCCAAGTTGTTGGAACCACTTGCTGATAATTTTCTGTTTTACCATCTTTAATTTTTATCCAATGGGCTAAAGCACCTCTAGGAGCTTCCATATATCCCACGCCTTTTGCTTCAGATGGCCATGAGGAAGGTTCCCAATTTTCGGTATTCGCCATACGTTCATCACCATTTTTTATGTTGTTGATTAGGGTATCATAGAATTCAATAGTCCAATTGGCAACTAATTGGGTTTCAATACCTCGCGCTGCAGTTCTACCCAATGTAGAGAACAATGCATCAACTGGTACATTTAAATGTGCCAATGCACCATTAACGGCCTCTTGAATTTCTTTATTTCCTCTTCCATAGCCAACTAACAATCTTGCTAAAGGACCTACTTCCATAGGCATTCCTTTCCATCTTGGTGTTTTAATAAAACTGTATTTTTCCTCAACATTTAAATGCTCATATGGTGGCTTAGGTCCAGAATATTTTATATTGGTTTCTCCATCCCAAGGATGTCTACCAGTATCTTTTCCTTCGGCATAATTATCATACCATGAATTGTTAACAAACTCTTCTATTTCTTCAGTATCTCTATGGTTTACATCATGAACTTTAGACAAATCTCTATTCAAAATGACTCCTTGAGGAAATTTAAAATTAGATTGATCTGCATAACCATTTGTTGGAAAATCACCATAAGACATATAGTTTCCAAATCCTTTACCTATTGCCCCCCAATCTTTATAAAATGAAGCTATAGCTAATAAATCTGGAATATAAACTTGTTCAATAAATCGTTTTCCTTCGTCAAGAAGTGATTTAACCATTGCTAATCTTTCGGCATTAATACCTCCAGGATTTTCGGTGTTAATCGCACAAGCCATTCCACCAACTAAATAATTAGGATGCGGATTTTTACCACCAAATATGGTATGCACTTTTACAATCTCTTTTTGCCATTCTAGAGCTTCCAAATAATGAGCAACAGCTAATAAGTTAACTTCTGCTGGTAATTTCATTTGAGGATGCCCCCAATACCCATTTGCGAAAATTCCTAATTGACCACTTTCAACAAACCTGGTAATTCTTTTTTTAATATCAGAAAAATATCCTGGTGAACTTTTTGGCCAATTAGATATACTTTGTGCTAGCTCTGACGTTTTTTTTGGGTCCGCTTTTAAAGCGTTAACCACATCTACCCAATCCAACGCATGTAAATGGTAGAAATGTACTGTATGATCATGCATATACAATGCGCCTTCCATAATGTTTCTAACCATCTCTGCATTTGGTGGTACCGCAATATCTAATGCATCTTCAACAGCTCTAACAGAAGTTAATGCGTGCACGGTTGTACAAACGCCACAAGTTCGCTGTACAAAAGCCCAAACGTCTCTTGGGTCTCGTCCTTTTACAATTTCTTCGATACCTCTAACCATTGTACTAGAGCTATAAGCATCTACTATTTTACCGTCTTTTATTTCGGCTTCTATTCTTAAATGACCCTCTATTCTTGTAACAGGATCAACTACTATTCTTTGTGCCATGTCATAATTTTTTAAGAGTCAATATTTTTTTCGTTAGTTTTTCCACGTTTAATTCTATCTGCTACTTCTTTGCGTTTTGAAATTGTTGCAGCTGCTGCATGTACGGCTATGCCACCAGCTAATACTCCAGCTGCCACTTTTCCAAAATCGTCAGCAACGCCTTCTGCTCGAACTCCTGGAATATTTGTGACCTTTTCATAGAATGGTCCTCCATCCCAGAATCCTGCTTCACTACATCCAATACAACCGTGTCCTGATTGAATAGGATAACTCACACCATTATTCCATTTTATGGTTCCGCAAGAATTATATGTTACTGGCCCTTTACATCCTAATTTGTATAAACAGTATCCATCTTTAGCGTTCTGATCATCAAAAGTTTCAGCAAATAAACCAGCATCATAATATGGTCGTCTATAACAGCTATCGTGTACACGTTTAGCATAAAATGCTTTTGGACGGCCTTGTCTATCTAATTCCGGAAGTCTGCCAAAGGTTACTACATGGACAATTATTCCTGCCATTACCTCTCCAATTGGAGGGCATCCAGGAACTCTTATAATTGGTTTGTTTTTAATTATTTTATGTATTGGTGTTGCGTTTGTAGGGTTTGGTTTTGCAGATTGTACACATCCATTTGATGCACAGCTTCCCCAAGCTATAATTGCTTTTGCGCCTTCGGCTGCTTCAATTAGTAAATCCTTGGCAGATCGACCAGCAATACAACAATAATTGCCATCGTCTCCCAATGGAATAGACCCTTCTACACATAAAATATATTCGCCCTTATATTTCTCCATCGTTTCACGTTTAGCCGCTTCAGCTTGGTGGCCAGACGCAGCCATTAAAGTCAATGTGTAATCAAGAGAAATTTTATCCAAAATAATGTCAGCCACAATTGGATGATCTGACCTAATGAATGATTCGCTGCAGCATGTGCATTCTTGGAAGTGCTCCCAAATGACAGGCATACGATGTGAGTTCTCAAGAGCTTTAGCTACTTGCCCAACCATAGTTGACTCTAATCCCATATATGCAGCAATAAATGCTGTAAACTTCATAAAATCTCTACGACTGTAACCGTTTTCAACTATACTCTCGTAATAGGTTTTTTTTACGTCGTTATTATAATTCATGATTAAAATAAATGATTAATATGTATTTCTTTATTACCATGAAAAGGCAATAGCTCTAAAAGTAAAAAAACCCATTAAAATTAAACATGATTAATATCATGTTTCTGATTATCAAAATTTTATAACTTTATTAGTTTAGAATTTATTCCCTATTTTTTTAAAATGCACGAGTTATCGATAGCCTTAGGAATATTAAAAATCGCTGAAACAGAGACCGCAAAGGCTAATGCAAAAAAAGTAGAGCTTATCGAGTTAGAAATTGGCACTTTAGCTGGAATAGAGTTTGATTCATTAGACTTTATATGGCCTTCAGCAGTAAAAAATACGGTACTAGAACATGCACATCGTAAAATAAACATTATCCAAGCAAAGGCAAAATGCATTGATTGTGATCATATTTACAAAATAAATAAATATTACGATTCTTGTCCTATTTGTAACAGCTCCTTTAAAGGTATCATTCAAGGAAAAGAATTAAGAGTAAAATTATTAGAAGTAACTTAAAAAGAATATAATTATGTGTGGAACATGCGGATGCGGAACTGATGGGAACAGTCCAGTAATACAAATGCCTAAAAAACATGATCATCAACATGAACACGGTCACGAACATCCTCACAACCATAAGCATAGTCACAGTCATAATCATAGTCATTCCCATGACCATAAACATAAAGTCTTACAAATAGAACAGGATATTTTACAAAATAATCAGGTATTGGCTTCTCGAAATAGAGGGTATTTTGAAGCTAAAAATATTTTTGCATTAAATCTTGTAAGTTCTCCTGGCAGCGGAAAAACTTCTATTCTAGAAAAAACGCTTAAAGATTTAAAAAATGATATCTCGTTTTATGTTATAGAAGGCGATCAACAAACACTCAATGATGCCAATAGAATTGATGCGTTGAATATTCCAGTAATTCAAATTAACACTGGTAAAGGATGCCATTTGGAAAGTGATATGGTTTATGATGCTGTAAAACAATTAGAAATAAAAAATGGTTCCATATTAATGATAGAAAATGTTGGTAATCTGGTTTGCCCTTCGATGTTCGATTTAGGCGAAAACAAACGCATTGTCATTATTAGTACTCCTGAAGGTGAAGACAAACCAATAAAATATCCAGATATGTTTCATACAGCAGATATCTGTATTATTAATAAAATTGATCTATTACCCTATTTAAATATTGATTTGGAAAAATTAAAGCAGTACGCATTGCAAGTAAATCCAAATCTCCAATTTTTTGAGGTATCAGCAATAACTGGAGAAGGCATGCAAGCATGGTACCATTGGTTAAAATCTAATATTTAATATTATGTGCTTATCGATCCCAGGAAAACTTATTGAAATAACGGCACAGTTAGATGAAACCTTTAGAACAGGCAAAGTTTCATTTGATGGTGTTATAAAAGACGTTAGCTTAACACTTGTGCCGGAAGCCAATATTGGCGACTATGTTATGGTACATGTAGGAGCCGCTATAGGTATTGTTGATGAGGTTGAAGCGCAAAAAACCTATGAGCTTCTTAAACAACTTGGAGAGCTTCACGAACTAGATAAAGACTAAACCAAAAATATTCAATAATAATTTAAAATTTATGTTGTGACTCCACCAGGATTCGAACCTGGATCTAAAGTTTAGGAAACTTTTATTCTATCCCTTGAACTATGGAGCCAAATACCAAATATAATTACATTTTTATTTTATTAGCAATCTATTGGAAACTAAAAGACGAAAACTGTTCTGTCATAATATTAAATAGTAATCCCATAATTTTTCTACAAAATACACTTACTGTTTCTTGTAAGTTTAAAAATATTTACTCTCCCCCTAACTCTTTCAAAAGTTTACATTAATAATTATAAGAATTTTAGTATATTTATTTTAACATTAACCATTTAAATTAATGCCTTATGGATTATAAAAAAACAATTATTAATCTTTTTACATGCTTAATTTTATCCCCTATAGTCATTTATCTTATTTTAGGGATAGCCAGATTAGCGGGCTCAACTTATGAAATGACCAATGGAGAAACTTTCATTATTTGGCTTCTTATGGCTATAATGATTAATTTATCCATAACTAAAAAGTAGACAATAAAAAAAGTCCAACATTTCTGTTGGACTTTTTCTCTTTAACCTTCTTCCTCTGGAGTGTTCTTTAATTATCTCTACAATTTGCATGAAATAATTACCTTATAAAACCCTAATATTACCATTTAGTGTAATATTTTTAGTCGTCACGTAAATACCCTCTTTTTTTTCGAGTTTTAAAATGCAATCAATGCCTCTTCGTTTTAATCTTTTACGACAAGATTTTGTTAATAACGGATCCTCGTCGAACAGAAATGCATTAAGATTATATTCTGGTTTACCAGGTTCCTTAATCACTGGGAATATTTGTTTTGGCCCCCTTCTACGTGGATATGTGATTGGTATTATTGAAGATCCCGGTATAAAAGTATAGAACGTATATTGCCCGTCTGCATTTGTTTTTATCCAACCTCTATGGTGAACATGTTGTTTTTTATTTTTATTTTTTATTTCGTAATTACCGTTTTCATCAGGTTGATAAACATACAAAAGAATATCTTTTGCAGGTGTTACACCATCACTTTCATAAATGGTTCCCGTAATTTTTAACTTATTGGGTTTTGATGCAAAATCAGGAATTGTGTCTGTATTATTTACTTGAAATTCTGAATAGTCATAGAACGAATTTCGTTCCTTATAATCAGGTGAGATTTCTTTAAAATTATTTTCAGTTTCAATGTTATTTTGAGCATAATTTAATACTGCAAAACAAACTAAGCAGATAAGAGTAAGTAGGTTTTTCATAGGATAATTGCTTTTAATCAACTTAAAACTAAGTAATTATAATAGCCTATAAATAAAAATCGTCTGAACGTTAAAATTTTACGATGTATGGTTAAAAATTAATTGAAAGGAAAAATTCATCGATGAAACGACAAAAGGTAATTACTGTTTAATTCAATGCTTCTAAAAACAATTTATTTACGTTTTACAAACAATATAATCGATAAAACGTTTGTTTTATCCGTTTAATTGCTTAATATTGCGAGAAGAAACCCTAAAATCGTAATCATGAAAAAGCTTATTTTATTTAGTTTTTTAATTGTAGCATCACTTGGCTATGCGCAAAAAGACCAGCCTCAAAGTATTATTAGTGAAAAAGTTGCTATAAAAAAATATCATTTTACGGATGAGTTAAACCGCATGGAAAAAGGTGAATTACTTGATTTGTATATAGAACGTATAGAAAGTCTAGTTCAAACATTGCCTTATATAGCATTTGCAACAAAACCAGGAAAAACAATGTCTACTTATGGTGTGCCAAATACAAAGGAGAACAGAAAAAGCCTTGAAAATAAAGTTAAAGCGACTGATGACTTTCTTAAAACTACGTTAGAATTTCAAAAGAAAATGTTACCATATAGTGATAAAAGCGACTTGATTGCAGCTATTTTGTTTTATGAAGAAATAATGAAACGACTGCATGAATATAGCGACTTTCAAGATTAATCAAGTGTGTTTTGTAGACTTTAATTAATTCAGAACAAATTTATTTTCAATTACATATATTTTAACCATGACCGCCTTAGATAGGTGGCGATAATAATTATCAAGATTTGGTGAAATATGTTGCTAAGGGTTAATTCTCAAATTTTCCATCCGTTCTTAAATTTTATTTTCACATTAGTAACTATGTTTTTTTGCTCTCCACAAAAAAACCAATTATTTAAAATGTAGGATTTATCGTCTTTTATTGTGTATTTCAACGAATATATTTGCATTTAATAGATATATGATATAGATTTGAGCTATTATTGAATGAATATAAATTTGAAATTTTTGATATGAAAAACTTTACCCAAATTACCTACGTGTTAATCTTTTTTGTGGTTACAGTATCTGCGCAACAAGAAAAAGGAATTGTAGGAATTAATAATTGGTTAGGCAATTGGACCGAATTCAATTCCAATTCCGTTGACTATGATCAACCTACTCAAATAATAGCAGGTAATATAACTCAAGATATTACACTGTCTAAGAAAAATGTCTATCTCTTAATGGGCAGCGTATTTGTTACCAACAATGCAACCCTCAATATAGAACCCGGAACCCTTATAATGGGCGATTATGAATCAAAAGCATCGCTTACTATTAGTAAAGGGTCTAAAATAGTTGCAGACGGTGAAAAAACAGATCCTATAATTTTTACATCAAACAGAGGTATCAAACGATCTGGAGATTGGGGAGGAGTTACTATTCTTGGCGATGCTCCTAGCAATAAATTTGGTAACGGGTCTGTAGCGTCTTATCATCCAAAACTTAAACCTTCAGATTATGGATACACTAATCATGGTGGCGATAATATTGATGACTCCTCAGGTGTTTTAAAATATGTTAGGATTGAATATGCAGGAAGAAGAGTTAAAGGTATTGGTAATTTTAATGGTTTATTGTTAGCCAGTGTTGGCTGTGGAACAATTTTAGAAAACATCATGGTAAGTTATTCTGCTGGCAATTCATTTGAAGTATTGGGAGGACACAATAACATGGAAAAGCTGGTGTCTTACAAATCTAACGGAAATGATTTTAAGTTCAATTATGGCACACAATCTAAGCTATACAATTCGATTGCTATCAGATCTCCTTATGTGTCAAGCAGGAATGGTTCAAGGTGTTTGCAAATTAAATCTTATGATAACAAGGAAGAAGTTGACTTTACAAAAAAAGGCACATTAGTCATTGCAGAAAATTTAACATTAATAAATAGTAGCGATAATTTAAAATTAGATATTGAATCAGGTTTAGTAAAAGAAGCTGTATTCGTTGGGCAAAACGCTTCGCTAGATTTAAACAAGAGTGTCATTTCTGGTTTCAATCCTGCAGTTTTGCTTGATGACAAGATTAAAATTAATCAAGAAAATTTAGAAAAAATCAAGTTTACTGATATGTATTTTAACAATTGTAACGGAAATATCTTTACTGAAAATAATTCTAACAATGATGACCTAGAAAATTGGTATGGAAACAGGTCTTTCTTTAATGTATATTCTAAAGGTAAAGATGTAGAAACATATATTAGCATGAATACTAGAAGACCTGACTTTAGATTGAGAATTAATAGAATAATGGCATCAACTGATGATTAATATTTTGTCATTTATCCCAAATCCATTTTTTACTAAAGCTAAGAAAATTATAGCCAATTGTTTTAAACCATAATAACATTAAAACATTTGAATTGTAAAAAAATAATATATGATGAAAAACTATACTTTAATTATTTTCTTTCTTTTTTCTTTCACAAATACTATAAATGCACAGATAGTAATTAGTACACCCGCCTTAGGTTTTAGTCAAGCTTGCGCTAGTGAGTCATTTAATACATATTATACAACATTCACGTTTTCTCCAGAGTCAGAGTTAAACCCAACAAATCAATTTATTATAGAGCTTTCTGATGACTCAGGAAGTTTTTCTAATCCTACAACAGTTTACACATCTGCTCAAGGTGAAGTAACACAATCACCAGCTACTTTAGGCTTTTCATTGCCAACTACAACTGCCGGTGAGACATATAAAGTTAGAATAAAGAGTACAGCTCCAGTAGCTACAAGCACAGGCTCTGTTTCTTTCGCAGCATACTATAAAATTCAAGACGAACCCTTTTCAATTAATAATTTAATTTCAACAGCTGTTTTTTGTTCTGGTAGTAGTTATTTGTTGAGTATAGATAATCCAGGAAATACAGCAAACAATTCACCATTACAATATCCGACATTAACCTATAATTGGTATAAAGAGATTAGTCCAACTACTTCAGTTTTTGTTGCTTTAGGAGAAACATTGTCTGTAACTGAAACAGGAACTTACTTTGTTGAAACTAATTATGGCTCTTGTACATCTGATTCTTTTTCAAATCGTGTGACTGTTAGTGAAGCAGCTTCAGGATTAACAACATCATCTATAAGTTCTAGTTTAGGAAATCCGTATTGCTCATCCCAGGGATCAACAACATTAAGTGCAATAAATGGAATTGGTTATCAGTGGTTTAAAGATGGCGAACAAATTTCGGGAGCAGACAATCAAATGTTAGTTACAAATGAATCTGGTTTGTTTGAAGTTAATATTGATTTAGGTAGTTGTACGGCAAATGCTTCTATTCAACTTGAAAACACAGGTTTCACAAGTAGTATTAATGTTTCTGACATAAATTATATAGAAGAAGGGGAAACTCTAATGGTTACTGTAAGTACAACAGCAAATGGTCCAGAATATGCTTGGTATTTGAACAATGTTGTTATTTCTGGAGCAATTGATAATAGTTATGAGGTTTCAGAAGTTGGTAACTATAAAGTTGTAGTTACCCAATCGGTTGGATGTAATGCCTCAGAAGAATTTGATTTCACAATTAGTGAACCATTTCCAGATGTGTCAAACATTCCAAATTTAATAAGCCCAAATGGTGATAATATTAATGACACGTGGATTATCCCTCAAGCATATGTGTCTGGAACAAATACAGAGATAATTATTATGGATGCCTTTGGTAAAATATTATTAAAAACAAGTGATTATCAAAACAATTGGCCACAAAACGAATTGAATTTTAAAAACGTAAACCCCGTTTATTATTACGTTATAACAACTCAAAATAATAACACCAAAAAGGGTTCAATAACAGTAATAAAGTGAAATGAAAATTAATCTTTTAATCATATTGATTTTTTTCTGTGTAACGCAGCGTTCCTTTTCGCAAGAAGACGGAGTGGTTTCGATTGCAATTCCTGTAAGAAACTCGTTAAAATTTAATAGATTCATTGTAAACCCCACATTTAGTTTTGTAAGGGAGCAAAATAAATATTTAAGCTTTACCAATAAAAGGGAATGGGTACAATTTGACGATGCTCCATTAACTTATATGGCAAGTTATTCTGGAAGATTTATAGAAAATATTGGAATTGGTGTTGGTCTGTTTCAACAAAATTATGGTGTATTAACGTCATTTGGAGGTGTTTTAAATTTTGCTTACAATGTTAGACTTCAGAAAGAAAATAATTTGACTTTTGGTCTAAATTTAGGCTTTTATAATAGTGGTATTAATGAGGGAAAGGTAATTACAAATGTCCCTGACCCATCACTTAGCAATATCCCCTCAAATTTTTTATTAAGCATAAGTCCCGGGATTAATTACGGAACACAATTTTTTGATTTTGGTTTATCCATAAATAATTTAGTTGAATATAATTTAAAGTCTTCAGAATTTATTGAAGAAGACCCCGAACAAAGTGTCCAAGCTCATATAATGTATACGGGGTATATGGATGCTCGCGGCTTTTTTGATCAAACTAAATTTTCATCGTTGGTCAGGTCAGAGTTTAAAAAAGATAAGACAATTGTTTCTGGAATAGCTATGCTCACCGTCCCTAAAGGTATTTGGGGACAAGTTGGTTATAATAACGTCTACGGATTATCCGCAGGAATAGGTTTAAACATTACAGAACAAATTGCAATTGAATATAATTTCGAAAAAACAGTTGGAGATTTGGAAGCATTTGGATCTTCCCATGATATTACTTTGGCATACAGATTTAAGAAAAAAGAAAACTTTTATTATGGTGGTGACGATGAAGAATCTGCTTTTGTAATTCCTAAAAAGCGAAAAAGAGTTTTAGCCAAATCAAGCACAAATACTGATGATCGAGTAAAACGAGCTCAAGCTAAACTCAAAAAAGAGGAAGAGGCTCGTATTAGAACGGAGCAACTTGAGGCCATAGAACTTGCGGCCAAAGTAAAGAAAGAGGAACAAGCCAAAGCAAAAGCAGAGGAAGAAGCTCGCATTAGAACAGAGCAACTTGAATCCATAGAAATAGCAGCAAAAGCAAAGAAAGAAGAAGAAGCCAAAGCAAAAGCAGAGGAAGAGGCTCGCATTAGAACAGAGCAACTTGAAGCCATAGAAATAGCAGCAAAAGCAAAGAAAGAAGAAGAAGCCAAAGCAAAAGTAGAGGAAGAGGCTCGCATTAGAACAGAGCAACTTGAAGCCATAGAAATAGCAGCAAAAGCAAAGAAAGAAGAAGAAGCCAAAGCAAAAGCAGAGGAAGAGGCTCGCATTAGAACAGAGCAACTTGAAGCCATAGAAATAGCAGCAAAAGCAAAGAAAGAAGAAGAAGTAAGAGAAGCGGAAGAAGAAAGAGCGAAGAGAGATATAACACATAAAGATGAGATGGCTATATCGATGTTCAATATCACAGAATTAGCCAAAGCCTCTAAACTAAAGCAAGAGGATTTACTAAACAGATTAGATAAAGCTATTAAAGATAAAAATAAAGACCTTAAAGATTTAAAAGAAGAAAACGATTTAAGTGAACAAGGTATTTACAAAGAACCAAAACCTTTTAAAAGCGTAACAGCACAAAATAGAGCTTTAGAAGCCTTAAAACTTGGAGTAGATAATGTTATAAGTGAACGAAATAAAAACATTGTAAAATTAGAGGCACAATATAATGATAGGCTTAAAAATGTATCAAATGAAAATGACGCCACTAATCAGTACTATCGTAAAACTATTCAACAATTAAAACAAGAACAAGAGCAATCTATAAGATTAAAAGCATCTTTGGTTTCAAGATTAGAGCGAATTAATATTGATTTAGAATTTGAGCGTAATCGAAGAATAAAGCGAGCGCTGTTTGATAATGAAGAAGATCGATATCAAAAAGATAGAGCCGCTTTAAATCAAATAAAACAAAATACAACTGTCATAATGAATCAATTTACTGAAGAAAATTTTGATTTTGGAGAAGAACGTATTATAGATAATATACAAATTGTCAAAGATGTCAAGCATATTGATGAAGGTTATTATGCAGTACTAGCAGTACATAGTGATGTTAGTAAAAGAGATGAATTTTTAACAAAAGTAATTTCAGCAGGACAAGCAAATATAAACTTCTTCTATGATGTTAAATCGAGTAAATATTTTATTTATTATGAAAAGTTTGACAATATAGAAACAGCAAAAAAGGCAATCCAATTAGAAAATAATAGGCCTTATAGTAAAAAAATGTCTATTGTAAAAATTGAAAACTAGAATGTAAAAACAGACGCAACATTTTTTTAGCGATGACCCACGTGTAAAAAGTGCAAAATATATATGATTATGAAAAAACCTACTTATTTTAAGATTAGCTTAGCTGTGATATCGCTATTCTTTGGGTTGCAATCTTTTGCACAAAATTATGTGCCATTTACACCAAGATTTGATCAAGATGTTAAAGGAGATATTGTCCTAATTGGAAATAATATATTAGGCCCTGATAATAACGCATTTAATGATAATTCGGTATACAATCACAATGTTAATATGCAATATATTGACATTGATGGAGATACTTCAACATTTAGTTCAAGTAGCGCAGATTTAACAATTCCAGATCCTAGCTGTTATAGAATTATTCATGCAGGGTTATATTGGGGAGCTGTAACAAACGGCGCAGAACCTATTACAAATGTTAAATTTAGAGGACCAACAGGAGGCTATAACGATATTGTGGGAACTGTTGTTTTTGATGCAAGTGGAACGTCAGTTGATGGAGGCGATAGTTTTCCTTATGCTTGTTATGCAGATGTTACCAGCATTGTAACAGGTTTGGGTACAGATTTAGGAACTTACACCGTTGCAAATGTTTCTAGTGCCGAGGGACAAACAGATACTTATAATCCATTTAATGGAACAGGGCATTCAGCTGGGTGGTCTTTGTTTATTGTATATGAGAACCCAACATTGCCTGGCAAATCAATTACGAGCTTTGATGGTTTCAGTGCTATTAGCGTTCCAGGAGGTAATCCTGCATTAGATATTCCAGTTTCAGGATTCAGAACAGTTCCTGCACCTACTCCAGTAAGAGCGAATTTTGCATTTGCGACTTTAGAAGGTGATAGCCCAATTCTAGGTGATCAGTTGTTGCTTAATGGTGTAAATCTTTCCACTGTTGACAGACCTGCAACTAACTTTTTTAATAGTTCAGTAACGCAATTGAGTGCATTGCCGGTAAACAACCGAAATCCCAATAGCACCAATACCCTAGGATTTGATACAGGTGTAATGGTTGTTCCAAACCCAGGAAATACGGTTATTGCTAATGATGCGACCTCTGCAACAGTGCGCTTAGAAACTAGTGGAGATACTTATTTTCCTTATTTCTACGCCTTAGCTGTCGATATTATTGAGCCCAATATTTTACTAACCAAGATTGTTGAAGATGCTTTAGGAAATGATATTGGAGGTCAGTTGGTAAATCTTGGAGATGAATTAAATTACGTTATTGGTTTTCAAAATACAGGAAATGATGATGCTACTAATCTAACTATTCGAGATATTCTTCCAATAAATATAGTTTTTAATTATCCTTCAGATTTAGATGTTTTACCTATAGGAGTTACTGTACAAAGTTATGATCCTGTTACTAGAGAAATAATTTTTAGTATTGACAATTCCATTGTAGAAGAAAATGATCCTGTACAAGAAATTCGATTTAAAGTAACAGTTGTTCAAACCTGTAGTTTGTTAAACGATGCTTGCGATAATATTATCAGCAATCAAGCATTTGCTACATATAACGGAACATTAAATCCAACATTCACAATATCTGATGATCCGAGTTTCAATACTAACGCAGGGTGTTTATTAAATCCATCTGCTACTAATTTTTTAGCAGATTTAGATTGTACATTTATTGAGGAGGTTATACTTTGTGGTCCGAGTACGGTATTAACTGCTGGTGATGGTTACGATTCTTATTCATGGTCTACAAGCCCAACAGGAACGCCAGTAATTGGTACAACACAATCTATAACTGTTACTACTACGGGAACGTATTATGTTTCCAATACCGCTACGGCACCTTGTCAGTCTATAGATCAAGTGTTCGATGTAATTACTTTTGGGGCTGGAGTTACAAACCCATTAATTCCGTTTGCAGATCAAGTTGTTATTTGTCCAAATGATGGAAAAGAATTGCCTAACTTCTTTTTGTGTGGTGAAGGTGATGCGCGAAATATTCAAACAAATATAACAGATACATCATCTATAATTTGGGAAAAATTAGATGAAACAAGTTGCGCGGCAGTTACAAACCAAGATTGTGCAAATGAAGATTCTGGATGCACTTGGAATCAAGTTGAAATGGGTCCAAATTATTTAATAGATACTGCTGGTCAATATCGATTAACTTTAAATTATACAGGTGGTTGTTTTAATCAGTTTTATTTTAATGTTTATAGTAATTTATTAGCTCCAACTGTAACATCAAAAGATATTTATTGTACTACTCCTGGAGAAATCGTTGTAAATGATGTTCCAAGCAGCTATGAGTATAGTATTGATGGCGTAAATTATCAAGCTAGTAATATTTTCTCTATCACAACACCCGGAATTTATTCTGTATATATTAGACAAATAGGAGTGTCTCCTAATCCGTGTATTTTTACAGTTCCTGACGTTCAAATTAGAGAAAGAGATTTTACGGTTTCAACCATTATAACGCAGCCATATTGTAATGGCGAATTAGGTGGTGTAATATTGGCAGCAAATGATGTTCGTCCACAATATTTCTTTTCAATTTATGATGGAGCATCGTTAGTAAATAGTGTAGGACCAATAAATGATAATAATTATACGTTTTCAAACTTAAATCCAGGTATTTATACAATTAATGTATCAACAGAAGACGGATGTGCGTTTACAGATGATATTGAAATTATTGAACCCCCGTTATTAACAGCAACTGCTGCACTCACAAAACCATTAACGTGTACAGATGGAGAAATTACTGTATATCCAGTTGGAGGTACACCTCCATATTTTTATTTTGTTAATAGTACAACTGTTTTCCAAACAACTCCAATAATTACGGTTTCTACATCAGGAGTTTATAATATTACAGTAGTAGATTCTAATAACTGTGCTGCAGATACTACTATAACAGTGGAAACTTCTCCAACTCCAGATTTTAATATTACCACAACAGATATTTTATGTTCAGATGCTGGTAATGTTGGAGGGATTAGCATTAATGTTACAAATCCTAATGGAAATACTTTAGAATACAGTATCGATGGTGGAATAACGTTTTTTAATTCGCCAATTTTCATAGGACTTGGAGCTGGTAATTATGACATCGTAGTTCAATATACTTTAGGAACAGATGTCTGCACAACTGCACCACAAACAGTCACAATTACTGCGCTAACAGCTATAGACGGAACCGCAACATTAACGACGCCATACACTTGTACCACTAACGGAGTAATTACAGTTTCAGGAGTCACTGGTGGTACACCACCATATATGTATAGTATTGATGGGTTTACATTTCAATCAGGAAATACTTTTACAGGATTAACAGCAGGAACTTACACTGCAACTATTCAAGATGATAACAACTGTACATTTATAGCCGCATCAATAACCATTGATACATTAAATCCACCAACCGATATAATGTTTAGTAATACGCCTTTGAGTTGTCCAGCATTGACGTCTGATGTGACAATAACAGGAACAACTGGAGGATTAGCGCCTTTGGAATATCAAATTATTGCCCCAGCAGGAGCTGTAACAGCATACCAAACATCAAATATATTTATAGGTTTAACTCCTGGAACTTATACATTTCAAGTGAGAGATGCTAACGATTGTACTTATAGCAAGTCTTATACAATCGCTCCTTTACCACCAATAACGGTTAGTCCAGTTTTAACTAAAGATTTGGATTGTACAGTATCTCCAGATGCAATAATCACAGGAACAATATCAGGAGGAACAGGACCTTTTACTTATGCTGTATCAATAAATGGAGGAGCTTATACTTCATTAGGAGCAACAGGCTCTCCATTTACGTACACTACTCCTACAGATGGAACATATCAGTTTCAAATAACTGACTCAAGCGGTTGCATTGCAGAATCAAGTGTTCAAACTGTGAATGTAATTACGCTGCCTGAAATATTATCTATAACCTCAACACCAAATTTATGTAATGGTGGTTTTAACGGTTCTATTCAAGTTACAATTAATCCTACGGTTGGAACGCCTCCATTTGTAATTAATGTTTATAACACCACTACAAGTACAGATTACGGGACTCAAACAAGTGGTTTACCCTCTGGTGATTATACCATTACCTTGACGGATTCAAAATCTTGTACAGATATTGAAACCATAACAATAGCTGAACCAGATCCAATTTTAGTAACATATCATGCAGTAGATATTACATGTAGTGCAGGTGGTGTCTCTAAAGGATCAATAATAATCGATGGTGTTACTGGAGGAACTGCTCCATACAACTATTTTGTTACAGGAACTAATGGATATTCAGCATCTGAACTTAATGTTTCAGGTACAACATCAACCACATTTGATGTTGTTGATTTTGGATTATATCAAATTAATGTAGTTGATGCCAATGGCTGTTCGATTTTAATTCAGGATGTATTGGTTGCATCACCACCAGATGATTTAGACATTTCAATAGTATCGACTGTTGATTGTGCGTTAGGAGGAGAATCTGTAGTGGATATTGGTACAACTTTGGTTAGTGCTGGACCTTTCTATTTTGATATTTACCGAGGAATTATTCCCCCACCACCACCCGGAGGAACTTGGATTCCAGAAGATTCTCCTGGTAGTCAATCAGCTACGTTTACAGGATTACTGCCAGGTGTTACTTATACCTTTATAGTGTATGATGCTTCTACTGATTGTAGTTATTTTGAAACAGCAACAACACCAATTCCAACTAATTCAACATTAACTGCTGATGCACTAACAGCAAATAATATTACTTGTGTTGGTAGTGCTGATGGAAATGTGTCATTTACAATAAACAGTATTTATGGTGTGCCAATCAATGTTGATTATGAAATATATGATTCGTTATCAACCATCCCAATTATACCTAATGTTTCTGGATCTGGAATAGTTCCAGCAGGAGGATCGTTGTCTATAACCAATTTAGGACCCTTACCTTATGGTACTTATTTTGTTTTAATATCAGAAACTACTGGGCCTAATGTTGGATGTAGTATCGTGACTGTGCCTTTTAATATTACAGAATCTGCCTTTGATTTAAACATTACTGCTACTGTTGATAAAAATGCAAATTGTAACCCTAGTTCAGGAGTAATAAGCGCCATAGCAACAGATGGTACTGCGCCATATTTATATCAAATAACTACATCAGCAACACCACCATTGGCAACAGACCCTCTTTGGGCAACTGCCAATGTATTTAATGTAGATGCGAATAGTTATTATGTACATGTTATAGATGCTTATGGCTGTATTAAATCTACTCCTGTAATTATATTACCTGCTGAGCCTGAGCCGGTAATTACTGCAATACTCAACAATCAATGTACAGTTACAGATGGTAATTTTGAGATTGATGTTGCATTAACAACCGCAGGAGTTGCACCATACGCCTATAGTATTGATGGAGGTGCTTTCCAAACACTCGTTGCGCCATTTACAATATCTAATTTAGCATCAGGAACACATACAGTTGAAATTCAAGATGCGAATGGCTGTGGAAATTCAATATCAATTGATATTGTAGCTCCATTAGAATTAATTCCAGACATCACAGCATTGCCTTCATGTAGTAATGATGATGGTCAAGTTACAATAGCAGGTTCTGGAGGAACTGGCACATATACTTATACTATTAGTCCAAATCCAGCATCTATAACTTTAATTGGTAATGTATTTTCTGGTGTACCATCAGGAACATATACTATTACTATCACTGATACAGTAACATTATGTACTGAAGATGTTGAAATTGTAATTCCAGAATCAACGCCGCCTGCATTAACAAATACACCAAGTGCCGTAACATGTTTTGGAGATAATACTGGTTCCTTTGAATTAAATGTAAGCAATTACGCTGGAGCATATAATTATGAAGTATTTGATAGTGGAAGTACCTCAGTTTTTGGAGTTGTTTCAGCAAATACATCTACAAATCCAGAAATAGTAACAGGCTTAATTGCGGGTGCTTACACAGTTGTGATTACTGAAACTGCTAGCCCATTTTGCTCTAACACCTCTGATGTCATAATTTCATCTCCAACAGATGCTTTAACTGTAGTTGCTACAGAAACGTCCAATGTAACATGCGATGATGATAGCGGAACAATTACTGCCATTGCAAGTGGTGGTTGGGGAAATTTTGAATATGAATTAACAGGAACTGCTACAGTTGCCTACTCATCAAACGGAACATTCACAAATTTATCTGCCGGTACGTATACAGTAAATGTAAGAGATGCAGGAGGGTGTATAGTATCTGATACTGTAACGCTTAATATTCCACCACCAATTACTACAACGGTAACTGCAACTACAACTATGCTTTCTTGTTTTGGAGATACAAATGCAACAATTACAGCAAATGCCACAACTGGTGGTCAAGGTGCCAATTATTCATATACATTGAATATGGTTTCGCCCACCGTTAGTACATCTGGTCCGCAATCGTCAAATATATTTACTGATTTGGGAGCTGGAACTTATAATATCGTCGTTAACGATGGTTATGACTGTGAGTTTATTTCCGCGGATATTGTGATTGACCAACCAACTCAAGTTCAAGCTAGTTTAGTAGCAGCAACGACTCCTACGTGTACCATTGATGCTACACTTACGCTAAGTGCTTCTGGAGGAACGGGAACTTATACCTATAGTGATGATATAACATTTACTACAGTACTAGGGTCTTTTGCCTCCTCAACAACATTCTCAGTTGTACCTGGAACGTTTCAATATTATGTAAGAGATGTTAATGGCTGCATATCCACGGTATCTAACGAAATAACAATTGATCCACTTCCAACACTAGATGTTACTCTGGATGCAACGGATGTTTTGATTAATTGCTTTGGCGATAATTCAGGTGTAATTGTAGCAACAGCAGAAGGCGGTTTAGGAAGCTATGTTTATACTTTGCAAGATGAGTTAGGAAACGATATTTTACCTGCACCAATACAAAATAATCCAGGGGTTTTTACTGACCTTCCAGCTGGAACCTATCAAGTAAGAGTTGATAGCGGAGATTGTTTATCAACGAGCGCACAAATAAATATCTCAGAACCAACAGCCCCATTAGTTGCTAATTTTACTGCGAGTGATGTAACATGTAGTGGAGGTAACAATGGAATAATAGAGATTATAGCTTCAGGTGGAACTGGAACTATTAAATATGCAATTTCGCCACAATTAAATCAATTTTTTGAGTCGCCAATATTTGAAGACCTTGCTCCAGGCGTATATCAAGCCATTGCACAAGATGAACTAGGATGTTTTGTTATTGTTGATTTCAGCATAAATGATCCTATTCCAGTGATACTTACTATTGTTGGAGGTTCTATACTTCCTGAAGTTTGTGAAGGAGATTTAGATGGAGAATTTAGTGTTTATATTTCTGGAGGAAATTTACCATACAGTGTTAGTTTAGATGACATTAATGGAACTTACATAACGGGAACTTTAACGCAAACACAATTTGACTTTATAGAGTTGGCTGGAGGAGACCACGTTGTTTATGTACGTGATGCTCTAGGTTGTGAATCTGAATGGAATATTTCTTTCCCAGAATCTGTATTGATTGACCCTCAGGTCGAGGTTGAATTTGGTTGTGTAAACAATGCCCCCTCAAATACGGTAACTGTTACCGTAGATGTGAGTATTACCAATCTTTCAGATTTAGATTACGCGTTAGATGGAGGCACTTATCAAACAAGTAATGTATTTGTTAATGTACCAGCTGGAGTTGGTCATTATATTGATGTTAGGCATACAAATGGTTGTATACAAAGAACCGAATTATTTGATATTTCTGATTTTGACCCCTTAGTGCTAACATTAGTTGAGAGCGGATTAAATCAGTTTGAAGCTATAACATCAGGTGGTTCCTCGCCTTATGAATATACCATGAATGATGAATACTTCGGAAATACAAATGTATTTTCCATTTATGAAACTGGAACGTACACCGTAGTAGTAACAGATAGTAATGGTTGTGTGGCTACTGATTCTATATATCTTGAATATGTTGATGTGTGTATACCAAACTATTTTACACCAAATGGAGATGGTGTATTAGATGAATGGGGACCTGGTTGTGCCGAACAATATCCAAATCTTACCTTCGATATTTTTGATAGATATGGTCGTGCAGTGGTTACACTTAGGCAAGGCGATAAATGGGATGGAAAATATAAAGGAAGAGAACTCCCTACTGGAGATTACTGGTATGTTGTCAAATTAAATGACTCGAATGATAATCGTGACTTTGTAGGTCATTTCACGCTGTATCGCTAATTAAAAGATTATGATACTCCTTAAAACAAAAACAAAAAAAATGAAAAAAATTATCATATATCTTTTAATTCTAATCGTAACTTACAGCTATGGTCAAGAATTAAATTTACCAGTATTTACTCAATATTTGGCAGATAATAATTTCGTGATTTCTCCAACATATGCGGGTATTGGAGATAATTTAAAACTCAGAGCTAATGGCCTAACACAATGGGTTGGTATTAAAGGAGCTCCAGATAATCAATCGTTTTATGGTGATATAAGAATTGCAGACCGTACTGGTGTTGGACTATCATTTTATAATGATCGAAATGGGAATACCATTCAAACAGGTGCTAAGTTTTCTTTTGCACATCACCTTATTTTAAATATTCCTTCTGAGCAGTATTTGTCATTAGGGCTTTCGTATAATATCAACAACTTTAGAATCGATATTGCTAATTTTAATACCACCTATGAAAACCCCGTAATAGATCCTTTTATTACTGATGACAGAAAAACTACTAATAATAATTTTGATGTTGGTGCTTTATACAGATACAAAGCATTCTTTTTTAGTTTGAATCTTAATAATATTTTAAAGAAAAAAGTTGACGAAAGCGTTAGAATCTTAGAACCTAGCTTACTTTTAAACTATCAATTTTATGCTGGTTATACCTATGGGCAAACCAAAGAAGATGGCATAGAGTTTGAACCATCAGTTTATTATCAATATTTTACCAGTGATAAGCGCTCAAGTACAGATGTAAATTTTAAGCTTAGAAAATTTGGACGAGATGACAACTATTTTTGGGGCGGCATATCGTTTCGTTTTCTTAACGATCAATTTTTTAAGCCTCTTAACATAGGCCCAATGGTTGGGTTTAAACAATCCGTATTTTATTTCGGATATGCATATCAATTTACTACTAATGGATTATCAGCATATAATTCTGGAACACATGTTATTACTGTTGGATTAGACTTTCTTCGTGGTATTAGTAATTGTGCGTGTACCAAAAGTCGTGTTCGATATTAGAAGCACCTCTTTATTAAGGATATTCTTCATTTGTTTTATCTCGAACAGATTAATTACTGCTAAATTTTAAATACATTAAAAATAGAATAAGATAAATACCTAAATAGAAAAGATAAAAATTTCTCAACCTTTTGTATTCAAGATTATTTGGATATATATTTCCAAACAATGCTTTTATTTCTTTTATAAATATAGGTTTAAGATTGATTATCCAGCTATCTGTTTTATACACAATTTTTCTAAACTTGCTTCTATAGTAAGAAAGTGGTAAGCCCCATAAAATAAATAGCACTAACCAAAAATTACTTTTAAGGTAATCTAGCATAATTTACTTTTTTGGAAACCACGGAAAAAATGCATTGGTCTTTTTAATATATGCTTCATATCCAGGTTTTTTGTTTTTTAAAGTCTTTTCCAAAAGAGATACACCGGAAACTTTAATGATTAAAATAGTCATAATTAGAGATCCTAAAATAGGCCAATAAGTACCCGCTGATATGCAAAATAAGGCATATGCCCACCAAACTAAAGTATCTCCAAAATAATTTGGATGGCGTGTAAATTTCCAAAGTCCTTTATCTAAAATTTTTCCTTTGTTATTTGGGTTCTTTTTAAATTTAGTAAGTTGTAAATCGTCAATAGATTCAAATAGAAACCCAATGAACCAAATTGATATCGCCAAATAATCCAACCCGTTTAATTCGTTGGATTTCGTATAAAAGTTTGCGCCTAATAATGGTACTGATATGATTAAGATTAAAAAACCCTGCAAAAGGAATACTTGAAAAAAACTAACCCACCAATAAGAATTTACACCATAACGCTTTCTAAATTCCTGATACCTAAAATCCTCTGGTTTCCCAAGGTTTCTAAATGCTAAATAAATTGATAATCTTGAACCCCATATGCTTACCAAAATCAACACTAAAATTTGTCTTGAATAGACCCCCTCAATCGAATAAAAATAGAAGGTGTTAACAATTACAAAACCTAAGCCCCAAAAAATATCAACTATGCTAACATCTTTAATTAAAATACTTAAAGTCCATAATAGCGTCATGCTAAAAAGAACTATTAACGTAGCTTGAATAAATAAGGTAAACATGATATATTAAGAATGACTATAGTACTTATGTAAGATAATCAAAATATAGACATAACTCTTCCATATCATTAGAATTTACGGATAGTTATAAATAAAAAAACCACCTAATTATTTAGATGGTTTTCTTCTTTTTGCTCCTTCTCTTTAGGTGAAATTTTTAATATTGACTCGACTAGTATTCGACCTGGATCTAAAGTTTAGGCAACCATTGTTCTATCCCTTGATCTATGGAGCCAGATATCTATCATAAGTTATTTTTTCTATTCAAACCTCACTG
>Ga0316189_10000445_pt1 | contig 41043 bp, 31 predicted proteins | sample LowCovwburrow_MG_FD_204930 | JGI IMG/M metagenome (GOLD analysis project Ga0316189, IMG submission 204930) | Coastal sediment microbial communities from Maine, United States - Lowes Cove worm burrow | ecosystem: Environmental > Aquatic > Marine > Coastal > Sediment | place: USA: Maine...
CCAGTCCCGTCGGTACGAGGCTCGCCGGAACCCCCGGCTATATCGCACCGGAGTTGTTGGGCGGGGCAGACGCCAGCCCGCGCAGCGACCAGTACGCGTGGTGCATCTCTTTGCTGGAACTGCTGGAGGGGGCGCGGCCGAGCGAAGAGCAGCCCGTGGGCGAGATTCTCAAAGGGGTGCCCTTAGGGCTGCGTCGAGTGCTGTCGCGGGGCCTGGACTCCAACCCTGATCGGCGGTTTGCAGACATGCCAGCTCTGTTGGCGCGCCTCGCCCCGCGGGCTTTTCGAACTGTGCTCGCGCTTTGTCTGTTGATCTTTGGGGCTGGGCTGACCTTGGCCGTGGTCGATTCTACCGTACGCCAAGAACCGGCCCCGACGTGCGATGCAGGCGCGAAGAGCATCGCCGAGACGTGGAGTGCCGCGCGGGCGTCACGGCTGCGCGAGCGGTTTGTGGACGGTGGCCTGACCAGCGAACGGTCGTGGGGGCGGAGTGCTGCCACGCTCGACGCGTATGCACAGGCATGGGTGGACGAGTACCAAGACAACTGCCGAGCCGCGCACATGCGCAACGTGCAGTCCGCCGAGGATCTTGATCTGCGAACGCGCTGCCTACGAGAGCGTCGTCGCTATCTCGCCGCGTTCCTCGACGACTTGGATGCGGTGGACACCGCAGCGGACGTCGCTCGGGTGCCTCGCGCGGTCGTTGGGCTTCCGCCGATCGAAACGTGTGGCGACCTGGATGCCTTGTCGCGGACGCGTCTGCCCCAGGACCCACAGCGGCGTGCGCAGGTCGAGGCAATTCGCGACGACCTGACCGGTGTGCGTGCAACTGCGGTATTGGGGCGGACCCCAGATCCCGAGCTCGTCGCTGCGATTGTTGCCCGCGCCCGGAAAGCCGCGCACGCTCCCACGCTTGTCTCCGTTTGCGAGCTTGCGTCTCGAATCGCGTGGGGAACGGCCGAGACCTCCGAGTCGATTGCGCTCGGCGAAGAAGCCTATTTCGCCGCAGCGGGGATTGACGATGTCGAGGGAATGGCGAGGATCGCCGCAATGCTGGCCCTGCGCTTCGCGGGGCGGGTCAAGGATCCGGCCCAAGCGGCGACGTGGATCAAGCACGGACGCGCCGCTCTAGCCAACCGCAGTGGGACTCCGGCCCATCACGGGGTCCTGCTCGCGGAGGCGACAATCGCGGAGAAGCGGCACCGGTTCGATCAAGCGCAGGAGCGTTTGCTCGAAGCGTTGGCGGTGGCGCAACGGCTGCCCTCGCCCGGCGACCGGATGAAACGGCGCGGAGAGACGCTGAGCCATCTCGCGGACGTTACATTTGCCCAGAGTGACCTTGAGGCGTCCCTCCGTCACTCGACCGACGCGGTAGAGGTGTTCACCAATCTCGTGGGGCCGGACTCGCGGGACACTTGGGCCGCCCTGACCAAGCAGGGGAGGGCACAAGCGGTGGGGGGGCGCAACGGCGCGGCGCAGGCTACGTTCGAGCGACTGATCAAAAGCATCGAGGGCACGCACCCACACAGCCACCTGCTGGTGGTCGCCTACAACGGGCTCGGAAACGTGCTGATGAATCGCGGCAAGTTCGAGGCGGCGGCTCGGGCATTCGAGCGTTGCGCCGCACTGCACAAGGCGGATTCGGGGGCCGACCACCCGGACAGGGCGGTGAACCTCGGGAACGTGGGCAAGGCATGGCATGCCGCTGGCGATACCGAGCGCGCCCGCGTAGTGCTGGAAGAGGCGCTGGAGATCCACACGACGCTTCTCGACGCCAATGACCCTGCGGTCGCATACGTGCTCAGTACACTCGGGCACGTCGAGAGCGCCGCAGGTCGACACTCCCGTGCGGCGGAGCACGTCCAACGTGCGCTGCGGATCCGCATTGAGAAGCTCGGTGTCGACCACAGGCTCGTGGCCGCGAGTCACGGAGACCTCGCGACCATCTTATCCGCTGCCCAAGACGAGGCGGGCGCGCGGCAGCACTACGCCAGTGCTGCTGCGGTGTATCGCAAGAGCGCCCGTCCGGAGTCCTCGGATCGCATGCTGTCGCTTCGCGATTGGGGGGCGTTTGAAGCTCGGACGGGGGCCCACGCGCGTGCCAAGGTGCTGCTGCTCGAGGCCGTCGCGGCGGCCGAGTTGGTTGCGGAACCAAATCCGAACGACATCGTGAGGCTCCGGCTCTCGTTGGCGCGTGCGCGCTGGGGCGGTGGGGAGCAAGACACGGCGGTCGACGAGGCAAGGGCGGCGCAATCGATCCTGGCGCGCGCGGCCGAAGCGGACCCTGCGTTGGCCAAGGAGGTCGACGCGTGGATCGAGACCCACGAGCACGGCTGAGCTGCCGCGCCAGGCCACCGTCCTTGCTCGTGTTGCCGCGCCGCGTTACAAACCAACGTGCTGCTGCCGCGCGTGGGATTCACCAGCTTGCTCGTCGTTGCCGCTGGCTGTGCGGCTCCTACCTCGCCGCCGGTTCGGTCGCCTGATGTCGCAGACAAGGTCGATGCCAAGACCGTCGCAGAACCTACAGCGGTGTCTGAACAAGCGACGCCCGAGGCAGAGCCCGATGCGACCACGTCGGACGAAGACGCCTATGTGCCCGATGAAGCCGTTCCGCTCGACGGAGAGGTCATCGGCCATGTGGGGCTCCCGTGTGGAACGCCTACGGAGTGCCCCGAGCGAGCGCAGTTCAACGAGAAGGTCAGCCTCCACGCGACGATGACGGGACGAGACCGGCTCGCAAAAGATGTGCGCGCCCGCGGCGGCGTCGTCCCCGAAGTCGCGAACCCGACACAGGATGGCCGGGCTCAGATTGTGTGCAAGGCAGACGCCTACTCCGCGCAAGTCTTTGTCGATCGTTCGGACCTGACGCCGGTCACGACCCGGTTCGCGGTCGCAACGCCGACGCGCGAGGGTGCCAAGGCGGAGCATCCAGACGTCGGGATCTCGCTTGTGCCGGGCGCGCGGGTCGGCATCAAGCAGACCAAGGGCGACGCGGTCAAGATCGGGTTCGAACAGTACGGCCTGCGCGGATCTGGCTGGCTGCCCAAGTCTGCGGTCGGTCGGTTCTATCGGCCCGCGACGCAGGACCCGCGGGCTCCCGACGACAAGCACCGTCGGTTCGTGCGCTGGCGGGACGAGGTGCCGCTGCGCGCCAAGCCGGGTGGCCGCGCGTTCGCGACCTTGCGCGGCGGGGCGAGCGTCGCCGAGATCGGAGAGACACGTGACAAGCACCGACTCGTCGCTGTCGGGCTGAACATCGCAGACCAGACCTATGCCGTTGGTTGGATACCCGAGCAGAGCCTCGGTGGGGGTGGGGTGGTCGGTGGCGTGCTGGGAAGTCCTGGGGCAGTCGCTTCGGGTGAGCCGCCGCAGCAGGTTCGTGTCTCCGCTGGCAGTACCTTGCGCAGCCCGCAGGGCGCCAAGGTAGGCGTGGTGCGGCACGACGCCGAGATCGAGTGCCTCGCCGATTGCGAGACCGATACGCCAATGGTTCAGCTGCGGTGTGTCGCGGATTTTCCTGCCCGCGTCGACCCCCAGGTGGAGTCGGGGAGCCCGTGATGTCCCCGAATGCCCCAGCGCTCTCGGCAACCGCGCATTTGTGACCAAGAGGGCCTGGCGCGTGTGGTCCGATCGGGGATCGAGATGCACGCGCGGAGGCAAGCGAAACGAGGGGGGTTGGGCGCGGCGCTGGTGCTGGCGGCGGTTGGCATCGGCGGTTGTGCGACCCGCGTGGAGGCACCGCAGGCCCCTATTGCGGGCCACGAGACAAGAGCTGTGACCATCGCCGTCACAGTCGCGACCAATGCGCGCGGGCTTCCGGCGGTCAGCCCCGAAGTACTCGGCGACTGGGTGGGGCTCGCTGCAGTCGAGTTCGCCCACGCGGGCATTGAGCTCAAGGTCGCCTCGGTGACCTACATGCGCTCCAGCGAGGCGCGGCTCAAGACCCGCCGCGGCCGTCGGGCACTCGCCGCGCGTACCGACTCGGCGCTGCCCGTGGCGTTTGTCCACGGCATGGGGCCGCGAACCCGCGGGGTGTGGACGCCCCGCGAAGGCGTGGTGCTCGTGAGCGGCACGGCCGGGGCGACGACCCTCTCGCACGAGCTTGGCCATGCCCTGGGTCTGGACCATCAGACGGATCCGTCCAATATCATGTGCAGCTGCCAGCGCGGCGCGAGCCCTACATTCTCGGCAACGCAGCGTCGTCACTTGTGGGCAGCCGTCGGCGCGTCTCGGTTCTGAGCGCACGCCCGGCAATGTCGGTGGCCGATCGCTCAGACGCGTGTCAGCCTTGCCCGAGGATGTCGCAGATTGTCGCGATGGGGGGTGGTGGATTCGTGGGCGAGCACGACGGGCGGATGCACCGATACATCCTGTCGTTGGCCACCTCCGCGCGCCCGAAGATCTGCTTTGTCGCGACGGGCAAAGGCGACAACCCGGAGTGCATCGCGGCCTACTACGGCGCCTTCCGAACGCTGGCGTGCCAGCCGACCCACCTGGCCTTGTTCAATCGCGACGTCGCAGACTTGCGCGCCTTCCTACTCGCTCAAGAGATCATCTTTGTGTGGGGAGGAAACACGGCGAGCATGCTGGCGGTTTGGCGCGCGCACGGGGTCGATCAGATTATCCGCGAGGCGGCTGCGCAAGGGGTGGTGTTGGCTGGCGCGTGTGCGGGGGCGCTTGCGTGGTTTGAAGCTGGCGTGACCGATTCGTTCAGCGGGCTGAGCCCTCTGCGCGACGGCCTGGGCCTGCTGTCGGGGAGTCTGTGCCCCTACTACGACGGCGATCCGAAGCGGCGACCCACCTATCACGGGCTGGTCGCCTCCGGGCAACTCGTGTCGGGGATTGCGGCAGATGTTGGGGTCGCGATTCGCTACCACGAAGGCCGCCTCACCGACGTTGTGGCGCAGGCAGAGGGGATGCACGCTTGGCGGGTGGCCGCCGACGCAGCGGGCGTCCGCGAGGAGAAGATTGTGCCGCGACTGCTCGGGCGAGGGCCGTCTAGCGCTTCCGCTTCTTTTTGAGCGTCCCTCGAGTCCGGGTCCGCGTCGGGGTGACGGGGAGCTTGGACGTTTTGCGACTCGGCTTGTTGCTCCCGATTCGGCGTGGGAGCTTGTTCTTCGAGTCTTGCTCGTCGGTGTCGGGCTGCGAGTAACCGACGCAGCGGCGGTGGTCTTTGGGGCATGCGAAGCGCACATGCATGTGGATCGTGTGACCGGGCTCGTGGTCGATGCGCACAAAGTATGGCTCCGCGGATTCGGCGCCCACGTCGGCCACCGCAGCGGCTCGCAGCCAGGTTTGCTCGGTCGCGTTGAGAAAGATCGCTCGGACGTCGCCGCTGTCGATCAGGTTCTTGACGAGGAACCAGTTGCGCTCGGCATTGAAGCCACCCGACGCGGCGTTCGTGATGAGCCGGATGTCGACGTCTCGCCCCGTCTGGTGGGATTGGTGGCCGGAAATCTTGCCGCCGCGTCGCGCCGAGAGGTCGCCGACCTGGACGGGCTCTGCGTCGGGGAAGCGCTGCCCGTAGGCCTGCAGGCTTGTCGTCAGCGCGGCGATCGTCTCGCTGGTCGCGAATGCACGGGTCCGGTCCTCGGGGAGGTGCCAGGTCTTGCTCTCCGGGAGCGGGACTCCGCGAGTCAGTCGGCCATCGTTTGGAGCGCCGATGGAGAAGTCTGCACCCTGCGAGTCGGTGTACACGATCACCTCAACGCCGACATCGAGCGCCTTTTGTGGGGGTAGGTTGGGGTTCAGTTGGGCGAGCGTATCGGTGGGGATCGACCAGACGACGCTGAGCTCTTGAAGGGTCGAAGAGGCATCCGTCGTCCAACGGATCTCATCGAGGGAAAGCGGTAGACCAGCATCGAACGGCCTTGCCTTGGGTTGCGCCGCGTCGACCGGCGCCTCGGCTGGCTGCGCTGCGGGCTGCGCGTCAACGGCGGCGGCGGTTTCGGACTGTGGTCCGCTGGCCTGCGTGGCGGGTTCTTCACTCTCGTCGGACGGCACGCCGACGAAGATCGCAGCCGCAACCGCAGCACCCAGACACATGATCCCGGCCAGCACCGCACCCGTCGTTCCGCCCCGAAGTGGGGAGGGGTCGCGGCGGGGCGGCTGCGGAGCCGGAGGCCCCTGGGAGCTCCATCTCCACCCCGACGAGGCGGACATTGAGTTTGGGCGGTGCATCGTTCCCTTGAGCTTGGACGCAGAAGCTCGGCGGAGCGTCAATTTGTACCTACGATAGAATCCAAAGCCCGAGAACGCACTCGTACGCAGGCTCAGAGACCGTCCTGCCGCTGCCGCGTGGCGAACGCCGTGGCGGTCGTGGTGAACACACGATCCGTTCGTGCGCCTGCCCCGCAGCCTCAGACGCGGGCGAACTCAACGACCGCCGCGAGCAGCCCCGGGTCCGACAAGATCCGTCGGTGCCCAGTGTTTGGGCGGTAGAGCAGCGTGGCGCGCTCGTGTTTGGCGGCCACATCGGCAGCAGCGGCCGCCGACGTCACGCGATCGTCCGGGTCATGCGCGAACATCATGTCGCCATCAAATCCGTCGAGTGATTGGAGCATTGCCGCCTCGTCGAAGGTCACCCCGGTTCGCGCGAAGACGTGACGTGCGCCTTCGTGCTTGGTCCGCTTCGAGAGCCGCAAGAACTTCGAGAGCATGTCCCAGTACGTGCCCGGAACGGCGGCAGCGGCGATGAACGCAATCCGCTCGGAGCGCGCGCTCGCGAGGGCCACTGCGGGTGCTCCGAGCGAATGCGCGACGATTGAGCTTGTTGTGCCCGTCCAACGGACCACAGCGTCGACCGCACGCGCCATCTGGGCGATGTCGGTGGAGTGCCCGGCCGAGCGTCCATGCCCTGGGTGATCGAACGCGATCACACGGCGTCCTTCGGCGACGAGTTCGGTGATCAATGCGTGGAACTGGCCTGCGTGCCCGCCCCACCCATGCACCAGCAGCACGGCCGGCCCGTCGCCGCCCCATTCGTACATCCGCAGACGCCGACCTTCGAACGCGAGGTCTGCGTGCGCTGCTTGTCTGAGGATTCGCCGCTCGGCCGGCCGGAGCCTCCGGCGTCTCGGCGTCGTGCAAAACAGCTGGGTGGCCAGCCACCCAAGGGCCGACGGAAGCGTCGCCCGCCTCCGTTTCGGGTGTCGGTTAGAAGAACGAACGATCGTGCTTTTATTGAGTGTGGACGCTGCTGGGATTGCCATGGGTGTACCTCTGCGATGCTTAGGCCGCGTTTGCGTCGGCAACGAGGCGGTCAAACCCACGCTGGACACGCTCGCGAGCGTTCGAATCCACCAACAACCGGGTGTCGTGGTGGAAGGCCAAGATCAGTCCGTGCAGCTCGAACGCAAACTGAGCGAGATCGAGATCTGCCCGGAAGTCTCCGTTTGCGGTGGCCGTGCCGACCACACGCTCCAAGAAGTCGATGAGGTCACGTTGGTGCCCCACGACATGGTCGCGCACGGGCCCTGGCTGGTCGTCGAGCTCAGAGGCAGCCGCGATGAACAAGCAGCCAGGCGTCTCCTGGCGCATCAGCCAAGCGCACCAGCCGTCGAAGACCGCACGGACCCGCGCCTCGCCTCGGGCGGTTTTAAGCGCGGGGGTGACCACCTCGTCGGTGAACTGTGCGGCCGCCGTATCGATCACAGCCAGCTGCAGCGCCTCCTTTGAGGCAAAATGCGCGTACAGCCCGCTCTTGGACATGTCGAGCGCTTTTGCCAAAGCGCCGATGCTGAGCCCATGCAGGCCGAATCCAGCGGCTCGCACGCGTGCGGTCGCGAGGATTGCCTCTCGCGTCAGCTGGCCTCGCGCGCCCACAGTATCCAAATAGTACGACCGGTCGCACTTGTCAAGCCGGACGGACAAGCATCGGCGGGAGTCAAACACTGCGGTTGCAGGGTTTGCGCGCGGTCGGGTCGCAGGCCCGCAAACGATGCAGCGCGGGAAGGGGCGAGCCCAAAGTACCTTGAAAACATAATGACTGCCTCAGCACCCACCTCGATCTTGCGTCAGGCACTGTACGGCGCTGGCGCGTTAGGCCTCGCTGCTACGGTGATCTCGCTGGGTGACCCCCAACTCCGCCAGCTGGTCGTCGTGCCAACGCTGGCGTGGGCGTCTTTTGGTGCTGTCATCGGGATCGGGGTCGGCTTGCTACAGAGCGCTCCACCACCCAGCCCGGCGCAGCAGGCCACCGATTGAACCGCCTCGTCCGCCCGCACTGCTGGTCGCCGACGCGTCTGGCCGCAGTTGCTAGGCTGTGACCATGAACGCCGACGACCTGACCGAAGCCGAGCGGATCGAGCTGATGCGCTTCATGTGTTCGTTCGCATGGGCAGATGGCGAGGTTCAGGCCGGGGAGCGGGTGGTGCTCGAGCGCGTGCTCAACAGTCTGAACCTGAACCCGGACGACCGCGCCAAGGCCGAAACCTGGCTGTCGGAGGCTCCAGACATGACAGCGTTCGACTTTGCCGCGATCCCGGCCAAGACGCGCGGTGTGTTTGTGGACCACGCGTTCGAGGTGGCATCGGCGGACGGCGGCCTCGCGGTCGAGGAGATGCGACACCTGAAGATGTTCATGAGCTTCACCGAGTCGGGCTGACCGGTCCGCTGGGCCGCGCTCACGACTCGGCGAGCAGGCGGTCGATCTCCTTTTTGATCTCCGCTTTTCCGTAGCTGTGACCCGGCAGGTTACCGAGTGCCTCGCCCGTAGTCTTGAACGTCACGAGCCCGTGGCCGGGTCCTTCCCAACCGTAGGTTTCGATCGCTTTACGACCGTCGTCGCTGTCGATCGGGGTAACTGTGACCGTGATCTTCCCGTCATACTCCGTGCCCAGCTCGCGAACTGCGAGCTCTACCTTTTTGCAAAAAGGTCAGGCGTCGCTGAGCATGTAGTACCGAACTTCGGGCAGTCCGGCGGCCGCGGTCGTCTTGGCAGCGGCCGCGTTGGGCTTGGCCGTGTCGGCCGCGGGCGCTTCCGGGTTACTGCATCCGAACGGAAGCACGAGCGCGGCGGCCAGTGCAGGGAACACCCAGTGAATCAGCATGCCCGACGGTAGCAGGCTCATCACGCCCTGTGTGCGCTCTCCGCTGGAGGCTGTGCGCCGCTCAGAGCAACGCTGAGGCGCACTCGCGGAGCTCGTGAATCGTCTTGGCCTTTGTGCCGCACTCGATCTCGGCCTTGCTGCCCTGATCCGCGCACGCCTCGAGCACGTCCGCCTTGACCTCTTCGAGGACCTCCTTGACGAGCTCGGCATCGTCACCGGCGTCGGCCATCGCAAGCTTCTCGAACTGCACGAAGAACTTCTCGCAGGTCGCCGCGTCGAGCCCGTCACCGTGCGGCTTTTCATGGAGGATCCTCTCCGCCTCGGCCTCTGCGGTGTCGCACACATCAAGCTCCTCTTTGGTCTTCGCCGCCAGTTCGCAGGCGGCGACCTCGCCATACAACTCGGGCCCAATGTGCACGACGTGGTGCTCGTACTCCTTGACGCACGCCGCGGTGTCGTAGCTCTCGCCCCGGACCGACTTGATGTGCGCGCAAACCTTGTCGAAGCTGGGGAGCTTCTCGGCGTGGTGTGACAGCTCGCGCAAGTCTTCGCTGTCGATCTTTTCGATGCCCTCCAACGCTGCCGCCGAGCGGGCGAGTACGCCGGACTTGTCGTGCGTGACGTCGAAGTGCTTCTCGGCCAGTTTGGCGTCTGGTTTGGCGCCGTCCTTGGGCTTGTCGTCGGGCTTGGCCCCGCCGTCGGCCTTGGCGTCTTTGGCTCCCGCCTTACCGCCGTCGGCTTTCGCTTTGGCGTCTTTGGCTCCGGCCTTGCCGCTGTCGGCCGGCTTATCGGCGCTGTCGCACGCGAGCAGGAAACAAACGGCAACCGCACATCGCTGGACGAGGGACTTCACGGGGCACACGCTAACCGCGGCACCGCCACAGACGCAAACCTGCGGTCGTGTCTGGTTTCCTTTGGGGTTGAGGCAAGGTCTAGCCCCGCACTGTGAGGAAATCTCACGGCTGGAGGCATCCAGTTGCGAACGGGCGGGACTACCCAGCCGTGTCGTGGATAGGAACCTCGCTCTGGCTGTCCGGCACCCTCTTTGCTGCTGGCCCGGCGCCCCAACCGACAGACATCGCCACAGACTCGAGCGCCCCCACGCAGGGCGCTCCGACCGCGCGACCCGACGGTCGCAGGTTGCTCGTGGCTTCGGCTGTCCTGGGCGGCGTTGGCCTGGCAATGAACACGTCTCGCGCGATCTTTTTCTCAATCGGTTGCAAGAACGCGGGCTACCACTACGACAGCGGTTGCTTCGGAACCCCCATCCATCAAGCGTACGGCACCGTGTTTTTCGGGGGGCCAGCCGCCGCAGCGAACCTCACCGGCATCGCGCTTGGAACCGTTGGCGCGTGGCGTCGGGGATTGGCTGGCCCGCGAAAGGCCGACGGCCACCTCGCTTGGGGCGGGATCATGCTCGGCCTGGGAGTCGCGACGCAGATCGCATGCGGCCTATTGGTGCTCTCGGTGCACCGCGTGGATTCCGACGAGGTCTACGATGGCGACGTCGACGGGGACCGTGTTCGTCTCCGGTACACGGGGGCGGCATTGGGTGCACAAGCTGGCGCGACGCTGTCGGCCGTAGGGAGCGGTCTCCTTTCGCACGGGCTCGCCCAGCGTAAGCGGTCCGTTCAGCTTGGGTTCTCACCCATGGGCCTCACGTTGCGATTTTGACGTCGGGCCCACCGCGACTGCACACCGTTGCGGCGAACGTATGTGACCCACCGACGAGGGCGCGGCTGAACCCGGGATCTCGGTCCGAAGGTTGCGACCGCCGCCGCTGGCCGGGGCCATAGGCACAAGGGGCTCAGGCCGCCTGCAGGAGCGGTGTCTGGAGTGGCCGCCGTTGGGCCGTGCGTGGTGGCGTTGGGGCCGGGCGAGAAATATCGAGGGACGGGTGAGGCGCTGCCGAGCAACGCACCGTTTCCCTCGGTGCTTTGCCCAGACCCACCCGACTTCAACCAATGAAACGCACGCATCTTACTCTGACCCCGCTCCTGGTTACCCTTAGTCTCGGCGCCTTCGGTTGCATATCGACAACCGAGGAGGACGGTGACGGCGGCGGTGCGACCGCGACGGGAACCGGTGATTCCACGGACGGTGACGAGACTGCAGCTGCCGACGAAACCGGCTCCGGGGACGGAACCGACACCGCGGACGACACAGGCGGCGTCGAGGTCCCCAACCCGTGCGAGGCACTGTGCGGCGACATGGCCGGAGCGCCCCCAGAGGGGCTCGAGTTCCAAAAAAGCGCGGGGGCGGTCGCGACAGCGCACTGCGGCACCTACAACATGGGGATCAGCGAGGATGACAGCGTCGCGATCTTCTCGATGTTTCAAGACAACATCACCTTCGTTACCGGAGGCGATCCGATTACGGTCTCCGACCTCAAGCTCATCCCTGGTGGTGAGGACGGCAAGGAGATGGAGTGGGCACTCCTCAGCGATGATGGTTTCTCGCTGCCGCCGTTGTCGGAGGACGAGTACATCGGCCAGACGATCAGCGCAGACTCCCCGCTGAGCTTCTACGTCGAGCTCAAGCCAGCGGCCAGCGGCGCGCGCGATGCCTGCTTGGTGCTTTCGACCGAAGAGGGCGACGACTACATGGTGACGGTGTCGGGGCGCGGCTCGGAGACGCCGTTGCTCAACTTCTCACCTCACTTCGAGGTCGACGAGGACGTCCGCTTCGGCGCGCAGACCAATCTCGGTGGCGAGATTGTCGGGGCAATGAGCGCCGAATCGCACGAGCCGGGCGCGGTCGACAGCACAAACGCGATGTACTCGATCGGGCGTAACGTGGGGCCGGGCGGGTTTGCGGAGGTCACCTCGGTCGTCAAGCGCGAAGCCGACGGATCGTGGGGGTGGATGAAGCTGATCGAAGGCCTCGATGGGGACCAGAACGTCGACGCCAAGATCCTGCAGGTGTCGGACGAGACCGCCGACTTCGGCAGCTCGCATGTCTCGGCCGTTGACGCCGACGACAATCTGTTTCTTGTCACCAACGTGGGGACATCGGCGAACTCCGACTTCACCCAAGCGACCGTGGTGAAGCTCGACCCGGACGGCAATGTCCTGTGGACACGCGGGTGGGTCGCTGACCCAGAGTTTCCGGCGCAAGCCAACGACCTGGCCAACTTTCAGGCGATGGCGCTGTCGGACGGCAAGGTCATCTTGACCGGGTACACCGGGGGCAGCAACGGAGCGGGCAACGGTATTCCTATCGTGGGCCTCGACGCCGAGACGGGAGACCTCTTGTTCAACACCGTGTTTCAGATCGACTCGGGCGGAACCCAAGAGGCGCTTTCCATCGCGGTGGATGGCGACAACGTCTACATCGGCGGCAAGGGAGCGCGAGCGTTTGTGGCGGGCATGTCCGGCCTGGAGTCCAACAGCCTGACCTTGGATTGGAACAACCGCATCGACCTTGGTTTTACGGGGACACGCGTCCGAGCGCTGACGATGGCCGACGGCAACGTGTGTGGACTGGGCCGAGGCACCAGCACGCAGAACATGTTCCATATGTTCTGCCTGGACCCACAAGGGGAGGCGCTGTGGAACCGACAGCTGGGGAACTTGCCGTCGTCGAGGACGCGCGCGCAGGTCATCGTCTACCGCGACGGAGCGCTCTATGCGGGCGGCGCCCTGGCGGTGAGCGGCCTGTCCTCATTCGCCGAGGGATTGCTGCTCAAGGCGACCACCGCGGGCCAGCTCGAGTGGAGTGCCGTCTACTACACGGGCAAGGGGGCCGAGGAGATCGGGTTCCAGAGCGTCAAGGGGATTGAAGTCCGGGACGGTCGGCTCTACCTGCAAGGTCAGTCGTGGACGGGCCCGCTCAATACCGACTGGTACAAGGGGTTTTGGTACGACGGGACAGACGTCGGGCTCGAATGGACCGAGTTTGCCGACAACTCCGCCTACGCGTACGACTACGGCGTGGGTGAGCTGGTCGACAACGACCAAGGCACACTCATCGAGGACACGTCGTCGTACCTGATGTTCACGGACGTCGATTCGGACGCGCCGGACTCGGTCGACGAGGGATCGCCTGCGTATCTGTTCCAGAACGCTCGCGAGCGACGGCACGGATCGGGTGGCGACTACGACGGGTTGCTGCAGGTGCTCACCGAGGGCTAGTCCGGCGGTGACGCATGGGCCGCCTTGGCACTTGCCGGGGCGGTCTGCTGCCGTGCACGCGCCCGGAGGCGGAGTCCCAGATACCCAGTACCGAGGACGGCGACCGCAGCGAGCACAAACCACCCCAAGGGCATGGGGGTCGTCGGCAGCGGGGCATAGTCGCCGTCGCCAAGGACGACGAACCCCGCCCACGCTGCGGCTGGGGCCCCGGCCATTCGGCGGTCGTCTTGTGCCGCCCGCACGGCAGTGCTCACCGACATCCCGCGCGCGAGGTGCTCGTAGAACGCTCCGAAGAACGCTTGGCCCTCGTCGTCGCGCACACGCCACAAGCTCGCCACCACGCTGCGAGCACCCGCGATGAAGAACGCGCGCGCCAGCCCGACCGGCCCTTCGCCGCCCACGACCACGCCCGAGCCGCTGCTGCACGCCGCGAGCACAACGACCGCACCCGGCATCGACAGCCGCGCGATCTCACGGGTTTGCAGCAGCCCGTCTTCGCTGGCGTTCCCCGAGGCGAGCACGATCGCTGCACGCTCTGGATTGGCGGAGTCGAGCCACGCATGCGAAGCGAAATGCATGACCGAGAAGTCGGCCATCTCCGCGCTCTTGAACGCCGCCTCGGTCGCTGCCGCGCCGACGTGTACCTGTGTCCGGTCGCCCAACCGCCGCGCGACCTCGGCGGCCTCCCGACGCGCGTGAGGCAGCGGGCCGAGCCCTTCGGCCATGGAGGGCGGACTATCGCCGTCGGGCTGGGGAAGCTGCGGATCGGCAAACACGAGTGCGGCCCCGCCTGGAGTCGGCAGATCCTGCCGGAGCCGCAGCCACAATCGGAGCGAAGGGACGGTGGTGATCGAGTATCGGGCGACCAGGGGCGGCTGCGTCGGCCCGCTTCGGAGCGCGGCGATCGGTAGGCGGTGCACAGGACCGTCCGCGACCACAACGAGTCGGGTCACTTCGTCGGGCAAGCTCGCGAGGCCGTCGGCGAAGAGGCTGTGGTACAGCCCCACCGCGGGCGCGACTTCGGAACCGTCGCGGGCCTCGAACAGCCCGGCAAACAGATCGATGAGCGGCGCGAGTTCTTCGCGCGGCGGCAGCGGAAAAGCCTGCGTGTCGTTTTTTGTGATGACGATGAGCGACGACGTTACCGGCCATGGCTCTGGGGCCTCCCGGTGGAGCGGTGTGGCCAGCTGGTACGATAGGATCGCCTGGTCGGGCTCGAGAACACGCTGGAGCGCCGCGAGAGTGGGGGCCTCAACGCTTCGAAGCCCCGCCAGACGCGGATCCGCGGCGATGCGTGCATCCGATAGCGCGACTTCCTGACGCTCGGCGGCTGAGAGGTCGGTGAGCAGCGACGCCCGTTGTTCGTCCTGCAGATCATCGTGCAGCAGCCGTCGCTGGATCTGGGTGATTTGATCCACGGCAATCCGGTGTGCTGCCTGCAGCCCCTGGCCTGCCCGTTCGGTGTCGTTCTCGGCCTCACCCGCGTCGAGGCGTTCGATGAGCACCCGGGCCCTCATGCGCTCCATCACCGCGAGTGTGAGGTCGATGGCGGGCGCGGCGGGTGGTTCCCCGCTGGCGTGCAGAACACGGTCGGCGACCGCGTAGTTGACACTCGACCACCGCGCCAGCACTTGCGCCCGGGTGAGCGGATTTCGCTGTCGGAAGTAGATCTGCTCCGCGTCGTCGAGCAGGGTCATCGACGCGGCCAGTGCCGCCTCATTGTGCCCCCCCTCCCAAAGCAGCAGCGCACGTGTGATCGCTGGGATCAACGACTCCCCACCACGCGCGCGTGCGATCGCGGCCGCCTCGTCGAGCTGACGCAGGGCCAGCGCCTCGTCGTGCGAGAAGTTGAGCAAGGCTTTGCCGCCAAGGGCACCCGCGACGCCAACCGGGCCGTCCAGCGCAACCCAAATGTCGTGACACTGTTGATAGTGCTCGAGGGGATCGTCGGCTCGCATGTCGCCGAGCAGGCAGTGCGCCGCCGCTTGTGCGTAGCGGTTGCCATATCGCGTCGCGAGCTTCAGACCTTTGCGGGCCATCTCGATGACGGCGGCGCTGCTGTACTGGGTTCGGTTGGCCGAAAGCAGAGTTGCGAGCGCGATCGTGGACTTGGCGGCGATGTAGTGATCGTTGACGCCTTCGTTGGCGGCGATGATCTGCTCGAGGACCTCGGCCGCTTCGCTAGGGCGCCCGATGCTGCGCAGAAGTACCGACTTCGTGTGGAGGAGCGCCAGGCGTGGTTGGTACAGCCGCTGCCCCATCACCGTCGGCTCCGCGTTCCGCACCAGGCGCAGCGCCTCGGCGATGTTCTCTCCGCGGCGCGACAGCTGTCGCGCCCACTGCACATCCGACATCGCGATGAGATTGGGGTCACCGATGTCCGCCGCCACGCCGCGTGCCTGGAGCAGCAGCGGGTCCGCAGCGTCCAGGTTCACGCGCGCCTGGTTGTCGGCGAAGCTCAGCAGCGCCCAGAACTGGGCGACGGACTCGCCACGAGCGGCGTATCCGGAGACCGCGGCCTCGTAGTGCTCCACCACGGCGGGACCCCCGCTGTCCATGAGCAGTGCCGCGAGATTGTCATGCGCCCACGGATTGCCAGGGTCTCGCACCAGCTCTGCTTCGAGCAGCGCAATGCCTCGATCGTGATCGCCGCTCGTTCGGGCCGCGCCGTAGATGCAGTAGTAGGGCGCGCCCTTGTTGGCGTCGCTGTTCGCTACGGCTCGCAGCTGCTCGATGCACGTTGCGAACGGATCGACTTTGGCTATCGCGGGAGGGCCTGCTCGTGCGGTATGCGCGGGAGCCAGGAGGCCCAAGACAAAGCCCGCGTAGCGCAGGGATCGGCCAGTGCGGCGTGCGGCGTGCAGACGCGTCATTCCAACACGGCCACGAATGTAGCCGATTTGTCGCGACTCCCGTCTGGGCGGACGACCTCCACACGCCACAGGAGCTTGGCGCCCGACGGAACATCGGCCAGGGACGCCTCGGGGACGTGGAAGCTCGTCTCGCGGAGGCCTTGCACATGCGTGATGAGCTTGGCGGCTTCGGTGGAGACGCTCACCGTGTACCGGCCATCGTCCACGGCCTCCCAGCGGAGCACAAACGCGGCGCGCGGCAGCGGGCTGTCAGCGGGGAGCGCCGTCCTGACCGCGGCTGGCGTTGCGTCCCGGTATGGGGCGGGCGAGGGGTCCACCGGATCGGGCGGTGGCCGCAGCGCCCAGACGGCGATCACGGCGGCCGCCACAGCGAGCAGGGGTGCATACCAGGCGGCCCTGGGAATCCGCCGAGGCTTGACCGCGCGGACGACCGTCCCACCCGCGGGTGCATCCTGACCGTCTGCGAGCTCGTCCTGCATCGACAGCTCGTCCTTCATCGCCAGCGCAAGTCTCAGCTCTGTAAACGCCTCTGGGTCGAGCAGGGCCGCGTCGATGACCTCTTGTGCCTCTCGCGAGGACAGCTCGCCGTGCACGGCGTCCCAGATCCGCGACGATTGTGGGCCAGCGTCGGTGACGACGACATCGTCCGAGGCAGCGACGAGCGCGTCGCGGACCCTCCGGTCCCAGTCCGGCAGCGAGTCCGTCGGAACGTTGCGTTGCTCCGTCATGGCTCCAGCCCCTTGTCGGTCAAGCAGCGTCGCAGGTCACCAATGCCGCGGTAGACGAGGTTGTCGGCCTGCTTGCGCTTCCAGTCAAACATGCGCGCGATCTCGGTGGCCCCGCGGCCCTCCAGATAGAGCACGACCGCCAGACGGCGCGAGCGGGCCATCTGCGAGAGACAGTCGCGGATCTCTGTCCCCAGCTGCGCACCCGCGGTGGCGGCCTCAGGGTCGGGTCGCGCCTCCGCAATGGCGCCGTGGACCTCGTCGACCTCGACGGTTGCCAGCGCGCGGCGACGTCGCTGGCGGCGCATTTCGTCGACGACGGCGTGATAGGCGACGCGCGAAACGTAGGCGAGACCGATCTCATCGGCGGACTTGCCGGCGTCCATGGTGGCCACGACCTTCGCCATCGCGATCTGCACGACGTCTTCGGCCGACTCGCTCATCCAGCCGGGGCAAGCGCGTCGGACGGCCCGGGACAGCGCGCGGCGAAGCCCGGCGTAGTCCCGCGGGTCGAAATTAGGCTCCATGCCCGAGCCCGCCGAGACGGAGCGCATTGGCAGGCGCTTATCGCGGGAGTGTGCACCGGTCAAGGCGAGCTGTTGTAGTGCAGTGGCAAACACGGGTCCGGTACTGGGGGAACGGCGTGCCGACGGGCAGCGCCTCATCTACCGGAGGATTTAACTTCAGTGGTTTTTGGCCCGTGTTTGATGGCGCGGAGATCACGCGCGCCGCGTCAGCATGGCGTGGATTGGTAGTACGAAGTCTCGAAGTCGAGGTCGGCGTTGTATTCGAGGCATGCGTCATAGGCCATCGCGCTCGCCTCCCAGGCGAAGATGGCATCCCATGCTGCCTGAGCGGCCGCGTTTTGGGCCGCTTGGGCCGTGTCGTTGCACGCGTCGGCATCGGCCTGGGTGTTGGTGGGCATCATGCCACTGCCCACCGCATCGGACCGACACTTGGCCCACAGGAGCAAGGCGGCTCGATAGTCGGCGTATGCGTCTCCGGCGATCCCGTCGGCGAGCGCAATCGCAGCGACCAGACCGGCTTCGGTCGTCAGGTCATCAGGATCGAGGTCGAGCCCAAGTGCGTCGAGGACCCCGTCCAAGAACGCCTCCATCGCCTTTTCTTTGGCCGCGTCCGTGGCCGCTCCAAGCAACTCGCCCATCCCCCACTTGGCGGCTTTGAACGCAACGCTTCCGGGGCCGCTGAGCGCGCTGAGGGCGTCGTACATGTCGCTGAACATGCCGCCGACCTTGCCCCAGTACTGGCCCTTCTTCATGATCTGCAGCAGCCCATGAAGCGCGTCGGCGGCGAGCTGTTTGTCGAGCCAGTCGTTGTACAGACCCTCTTTGTCGCTCGGATCACAAAAGACGCACGCTGGCGTGAATCCGCCGGGTGGCTCGGGCGGACGTGTTCCTGGATCTTGGCACTCGGTCGGCGGCTTTTTCCCCGTGCCCTTGCACAGGTACAAAATGGTGCTCCCGGGCCCCCCCGGATCGGGATTGATCGTGACCCAAGACTTGTCGCTGAACTTGGCCTTCTTCTTGCCGGGCTTGCGGGCGCGACCCTTGTGGATCGTCGCACCGAGCGCGAGGTTGTTGAACGCGTTGACAAGCGCCGTGCCTGCCTTGTGACCGCCGCTGGTCTTGCCTTTGCTGTGCGCCGCGCCTTGGGTGGTTTTCTTCTCCGCCCTCGTCGCGCCCTTGCCTGGCCCGGCTGTGGCCGGGGTCGCCCCAAAAGACAAGGCGAGTCCGCCCGCGAAGATCCAAGTGTGGCGGAGGGCTCGACGAGGGCGTTGCTGGGTCACGTTCAATACACTGACCGATCGAATGTGAGCCCGACGCGACCTAAAGGAACTTAAACCTGCCACGTGGCGTGGCGGCACCGACGCGGCGTGCGACATCGCGGAACAAACTCGCGAGGTGCGGTTGGCCCCAGGCACTCGGAGCACTGGTGTTGGGACAGGTTTTGGAGCTTTTGGGTCGTCCCACAACCTAAACGTCTGCCATAGTTGGTCCTGCGCAAAGCGCGGCCAGTAGGCTGAGATGACCGACCCGTCGCGAGACACAAACACGGTGGACGCCGACGGGCTCTCCACCGCGGGGGTGGACGGCTCACTCGGCCCGCCCAACCCTGACGTTGTCGGCGTTGTGGCCCGCCCCGCTCCGAACCGGGTCGGTCGATACCGCGTGGAGCACAGGGTCGGGCGCGGTGCCATGGGCGATGTCTATGCCGCGCGCGATGATGAGCTTGGGCGCAGGGTGGCGATCAAGCTTGTGCGCGCGGATAAGGTCTCGTCGCGCGCTCGTCAGCGGCTGCTGGATGAGGCGGCGGCGCTCGCTCGGCTGTCCCATCCCAACGTGGTCGATGTGTTCGATGTGGGCACCGAGGGGTCCCACGTGTACGTCGCGATGGGGTTTGTCGAGGGGCCCACGCTCGGGGCTTGGAACGCCGAGAGATCCAAGACGCGGGAGGCGATCCTCGATGCGTACGCGGCGGCGGGGCATGGGCTGCAAGCGGTCCACGACGCCGGGCTGGTGCACCGAGACTTCAAACCGAGCAACGTCCTGGTCGGGGTCGATGGGATTGTCCGGTTGTCCGACTTCGGACTGGCCCGCGAGCCGACGGAGAATGGAGGCCACGGGGCCGGAACGGCCGCCTATATGGCGCCCGAGCAGGAGGCGGGGGCCGCAACCGCGCGCAGCGACCAGTACAGCTTTTGCGTTGCGCTGTTCGAGGCGCTCTACGGGCGGAGGCCGGGCGAGGGCGAGCCCGCGTCACCTCGCAGCCCGCGGCCTACCGTCGACACCGTGCTTGGCCGTGGGCTTGCCCGCGCCCCTGCGGATCGGTTCGCCTCGATGGAGCAGCTTCTCCAAGCGCTCGCGGCCGCACGCCGAAGAGCACCGCGGCGCTTCGCTGTGCTCGGATGCGCGGCCGTTGCTGTGGTGCTCGTCGCATGGTGGGCGGGGTCTCCAACGCCCGCACCGGGTCGCTGTGCGGACGTGACGGCGAGCATCGACACGGCCTGGAGTCCGTCCCGCGCCGCCCGAGTTCGGGGAGCGTTCAGCGGCCTTCCGCTCGGTCACGCTGCCAGCGTGGGTGAGCGTGTCGTTCAACGCCTCGATACTGCACGCTCCCAATGGATCACGGCCTACGAGACGCTCTGCGCGGCGGGACTCGCCGGTTCCGACGCATCGCGCATGCAGGCGTGCCTCGAGCAGCAGCGCCGCGAACTTGCCAGCCTTGCCCAAGTCCTGGAGGCCCCCGACGCGGGCGTGGTCGCCCGTGCGGACCGCGCCTCGTTGGGCCTGCACCCTTGCGAACGACCGGGCTCCGCCGCGGAGCCGCAGGGGGTCGAGTTTGATGCCGTGCGTGACGACCTGGCAGGGCTCAAGGTCGCTGACCTCGCGGGCGAGCCCGCGGAAGCCTTGGAGCGCGCAGCCGCGGTGACGCAGCGGGCCCGGGCCTTGGGCGATGACGTCCTCACCGCGCGGGCGCTGTTTCGTCAGGGGCGCTTGCTCGAGGCTGCAGGTGCCTACGACGACGCCGCGGTTGTCCTCGAGGATGGCTTTCATCTCGCGTTCGGCGACGGTGCCGCCGATGTCGCAGCCGAGTCCGCGACGATGCTTGTCACTGTCTTGGGCATCCGGCAGCGTCGCGTGCAGGACGCGCTGCGTTGGAGCCGGCAAGGCGAGGCCGCCGTCGCGCGTGCCGAGGATCCGCGACTGCGGGGCGCCCTTCTCACCGCGACCGCGGGCGTGCACGCTAGGGCGGGCAACCTCCCGGCGGCTCGTGCCGGGTACGAGTCTGCGCTGGCACTTCAGCAGGCCGAGTTCGGGGGCTCGAGCTTCGTCGTTGCAGCAACCCTGAACAACCTCGCCACGGTCGTCGCGGGCCAGCAATCGCACATTCGTGCCGCCACCCTGTTCGAGCGTGCCGCCGCGACCTTCGAGCGCGAGCTGGGGCCGCGGCATCCCAGCGTCGCGCACGCGCTGAGCAACCTGGCGGCGGCCCAGCACGATGCCGGGGACACACGGGCTGCTGAAGCGACGCATCGCCGGGCGCTGGCGCTGGTGGAGGCCGCATCGGGGCCGACACATCCTTCCGTCGCGTCCGTGGCGGCCAACTTGGGCCGCGTATTGCTCGAAATTGGGAACGCCGACGAGTCCCGCGTTCTGCTCGAGCGCAGTGTGGAGATCCGGATCGCCGCTCTGGGGGAGGAGCACCCTGAAGTCGCGTACTCTCGTGTTGGCCTGGGGGACGCGCTGCTGGCCCAGGGGCAACTCACTCAGGCGCAGCGGGAGTACAGTGGCGCGCTGGCGGTGCTCACCGTCGAGCTGGGAGAGCGCAGTCCCAAGTTGTCGTACGCCCATTCGGGGTTGGGCAGAGTCGCGCTTGCGCGGGGCGACCACGCAGCGGCTCGACGCTCCCTGCGGCTTGCGCTGGAGTTACTAGGGCCCAACGCGCCCGCCACTGACCGCGACGCGGTACTCGCGTCGCTGGCTGCGTGTGACGAGCCGTGAGTCTCCGCGCTACTCCTGCACGCGAAACTGAGTCTCAGGGTCGAGTCGATAGCCGCTGCGTGTACGGTGAATGGCGTCGCGCAGCCCGAGCTTGCGGAGGGTCGAAACGGCGACGTAGACGCGATTGATCCCCGCCTTGGCGCTGACACGCTCATCGGGCCAGCCGAGCGCAACCAACTCGGCTGCCGCCAGCACCCGCTCGGGTTGGTCCTGATGACAGCGCACCAACCCCGCCAGCACGCGTGCGAGCGAGGGGCGATGCCCAAGCTGAACCGGCTCGCCGCCCTCGCAACAGAACCACCGCCCGTGCGGCCCGATCTCCACCGTGGCTGCAGCCGAGCGCGAGGACGCCACGGGTGAGTCCCCATCGTGTGACGAAGAGGGTGGCTCTCGGTGACTGTCGACCGCCGCGCGGGGGCGGCGGACAGGGCGCTCGCCCCCGGACTCGACGATGGCACGCTCGACCTCCGATCGCAGGCCATGCAGGTTCCCACGCCACCGTGCTCGGAGCAGCGAGAGCACGAGCTTGGGATGGAGCGGTGTCGCCTCACCCGTGAACTGCCGCGCAAAGGCGTGCGCGAGCAGGGCGATGTCCTCGCGGCGTTGGTGGAGGGTGGGGAGACGAAGCACCCAGTGGGACAGCCGTGCCGCAAACGCTTCTCGCAGCGCACCCGTTCGGATGGCGTGATCCGGATCCACGCGCGAGGAGGCGACGATTCGCGTGTCGACTTGAGTCTGTGCGTCGTCGCCGAGGCGGAGAAATGACCGCGACTCGAGAAACGAGAGCAGTGCGGCTTGGAGCCGCTCCGAAGCGTCTTCGATGCCGTCTAAGTAGAACGTGCCCCCGTGGCTGGCACCCACTCGACCCTCAGGGCCAAACAGCTGGCGGTGGATCTCTTGCTCCGCTATCGCACCGCAATGCACGGTCACCAGCGGTCCGTCGGGCCGCGTTCGGTGGTGCAGCTGCTGGACAATGAAGTCCTTGCCCGTCCCCGTCTCGCCGACGACCAGTACGGGGGCCGACTGGCGGGTGACGCCGTCGACGGCCTCGACCAATGCGGTATGCGCCGGACCCACGCCCGTGATGTGTGGGTCGGTGCGCGCCGCCCAATCGGCGCGTGCGCGGCCGACCACGATGAGTGAGCCGCCAACGCCGACGACGTCGCCCTCGCTCAGCTCGGCGGCCTTGATCCGGTGCCCGTTGAGATGGGTTCCATTGCGGCTGTCCGAATCACGCAGCTGAAGACGGCCGTTGTCGTCGACCTGGATCGCGGCGTGCACCCGCGATACGCGGTCGTCGTCGAAACAACGGGGTCCGAGTCCGTGCTCACGGCGCCCGATGGCCAAACGGCCGCCTTGACCGAGCATCGTCGTCGCTCCCGATGCGCAGTGCTGCGATGCTGCGAGGGTGAGCATCCAACACACGGTGGGCTGATCCTCGGAGCCCGAGGCAGTCTCATCCGCGCGCGTCGACTGCACCACCAAGGCAAAGGCTACCAGGCTCGCGCGGCCCCATCGGCCGTGTCGAGGGGATCGGTCGACGACGGCCTGGTGGAGCTTCTTGTGCCGAAGATTCGATTTTTCGTGCTACATCCCAATGGTGCGGTTGGCGTGGGTGGGTTTGTTGGCGGCGGTCGCGGGAGGCGCGTGCGCGCGCGACAATCCATTGTTCGGCCGCCAAGGGGGCGATAGTGGCGGCACATCGGCCACGGCGAACGACACCCGTGATTCCGCCGCCGAGACGAGCCAGGCCACGCAGACTGGCAAGGCCGAGGCCGGCGAGGACGAAAGCGCCACCCATGCGGTCACGGACTCCGCCTCCACCACTTCTGGCGATTCGTCGGACACAGACAGCGCGGCCGACGACAACTCGGTCGATACGGGCGACATCTGCCGGTTCGATCTGGAGACGGAGTGCAACGCGTTCAACTGGAACGACTGTCCGCAGGGCACCCGGTGTCGCCCGATCGACACCACGAACGACCTTATCCCGGACGCCGCGTACTGCGTGCCTATCGCCGACGATCCGGGGCAGCTTGGCGAGGAGTGTGTGCGCGAGTGTGGCGTCGATGATTGTGGTGTAGGTCTGATCTGTGGCCTCGGCCTCGGGCCAGGGGAGGGACTGTGTCTATCGTTGTGCAGCGGCACAGCGCTCGCGCCCGTCTGTGATCAGCTCCCGGGTTTTACGTGTATGGCCCCACTGGGGGGCCTGTACGGAGTTTGCGCGCTGGCGTGCGACCCACTCGTGCAGGACTGCGCGGACGGGCTCGTGTGCATCCACGGCCGCGAGGACTTTGGATGTGTTCTGGACGCATCGGATGGTCGGCCAGCGCCCGGCGACCCCTGCGACTTCCTCAACCAATGCGGCCCGGGAATGTCCTGCGGTCCGGCGAGTGCTGTTCTCGGGTGCGAGATGGGGGAGCGCTGCTGCACGTTGTACTGCGATCTTGCCGAAGGGTGTGAGATCGGCGAGGACTGTGTCCCCGTCGATGAGTCGGCCCCAGCCCTGGCTGAAGTCGGATGGTGTCTCTGGGCCGAGTGATGGCCTGGCTCTGCACGCCTGGCGGCCTTTTCGTGCTAGACCGAAACTGTGCGGTGGGGGTGGTTGAGCTTGGCGTTGGCGTTGGCGCTCGGCGCGTGCGCGCGCGACAACCCGTTGTTCGGGCGTCAAGCGGGCGGTGAGGCAACGAGCACCTCGGCTGGTGACTCCGTCGGCCCGATATCGAGCGGGGACGAGACGAGCAAGAGAGAGGAAACATCGGACGACGCGGGCACCACGGGTGGGCCGCCGCCCGGCGACGGCGAGACGAGCACGCCGGGCGACTCGTCCGGTACGGACGCCTCGGCCGACGACAACCCGACCGAAACCGGCGATGCCTGTGTGCTCGACGTGGGCATGCAATGCGATGCGTTCCTCCTCAACGAGTGTCCCGACGGCACTCGCTGCCGTCCCGTCGACACGACGGAGGACTTTGTTCCCGACGACGCGTACTGCGTGCCAATCGTCGACAACCCTGGCCAAGTGGGTGACGAGTGCACGCGTGAGTGCGGCTCCGACGATTGCGGCGCGGGGTTGATCTGTGGCATCGCGCTCGGACCAGGGGAAGGGGTGTGTGTGCCGTTGTGCAGCGGTCCCGCGTTGGACCCGGTCTGCGATGCGGTTCGCGGCTATACGTGCATGATTCCGTTCGGGCTTGGGATCTATGGAGTTTGCGCGGCCAACTGCGACCCTCTCCTGCAGGACTGTGCTTCCAGTCAGGCATGTGTTCCCAGTGCTACGGGCTTTGGCTGTGTGCCCGACGCGTCCGACGGTGAGTCGCCTGGCGATCCGTGCGAGTTCCTCAATCAGTGCGGGCCGGGTATGACTTGCGCATCCGCAGCGGCTGTCCCCGGCTGCCAGATGGGCGCGAGTGCGGGTTGCTGTACGCCGTTTTGTGAGGTCGGTAGTGGCTGTGCCCCGGGCGAGGTGTGCACGCCCGTCCACCCGGAGCTTCCCGCCTTTGCCGACATCGGCGTGTGCCTCGTGGACATGTGACGCTACCCTGGCTTCCGCGCGCGCACGCACAAAAAGCAGGGCTGCTCGCGCAGCTCGGCGTACAGCTTCGGGTTCCGCTGTTGGATGGCGTCGCTGGGCAGCGGTTCCAGCAACCGATCCAGTTGGAGCCCCGCGTCGGCGAGCGGGTTGAGCATGTCTGCGAGGGGCCGCCGGATTCCCTCGACCGATGGCTTGGGGTTGCCAAAGCCCGACCACTCGAACGTAAATCGCTCGCGGGCGAAGTAGTCGGAGTCGGGGTCCACCCGCTCCCGCACCAACCGGTAGTCGCTCATCGGATGGGCGTGTGAGTAGACCAGCCAGCCCCCTGGCTTGAGCACGCGGGCGAACTCGCTGAAGACGCCGCCCCAGTCGTCGAGGTAGTCGAGCATCAAGGGCGAGACCACGCCGTCGAACTCCGCGTCGCGGGCAAACGCAAATGGTTGCTCGAGGTCGGCCACGTGCAGCGTCGCCGCCGTTCCGACGCGACCTCGCGCTTGCTCCACCATCTCGGGCGTGACGTCGACGCCGACGACCTCTGCGCCGCGTGCCATGAGCTCCTCGGTGTAGATGCCTGGGCCGCACCCGGCATCGAGCACGCGCTGACCTGTGACTTCGGGCAGCAGCGATAGCGTGGCGGGCCGCTCATAGGCCGCGTTGTGCGGCTTGATGAGCGCGTACTTGGCGTAGCGCGACGCGAACTGCTCGTAGTTGCGCTGCCCGAGTGGTTTTGACGTCGACAAGCCCGGCACTCTACACAGGAGCCGCGGGCTCGGCAGGGCGCAGCCCTTCGAGTAGCAAGTCGAACACGACCCGCATGCGGCGGCTTGTGCTCAGCTCGCGGTGGGTGGTCAGCCACGTCGCGAGAGGGAAGGGCGGGAAATCGGGGAGGGCGCGACGCACCAACGGCTCACTGTCGCCCACCTCCTCGGTCATGACTGCGATGCCGACGCCGCGCTTGGTGAGCTCCCACTGCACGAGCTGGTTGCCCGTGATGACCGGAAAGTTCTCGGCAGTGAGCGAGAGTCCGAGCGCGTTGAGCCCTTGGAGCATCGTGTCTTTCCGGTCAAAGCCCAGAAACTGGCCTCTGGACAGTTGCTCTGCGCTTGTTGGGTTGCCGAGCTTGGCAAGGTACTCGGGGGAGGCGTACAGCCGTGCGCAGCCGTCTTTCACCTTGCGGGCAAACAGATCGGGCTGGGTGGGACGGAAGCTGCGAATGGCGATGTCCGCTTCCCGTCGGGTGAGGTCGCTGGCCTCGTTTGTCGCGACGATCTCGATCTCGATGCCGGGGTGCTTGAGCCGCATGTCCGCGATGATCGGCGGCAGGGTGTAGATCGCGGTGACCTGGCTGGCGGAGATGACGACAATGCCGTCCAGAGACAGTGACTGCCCCGCGGCGCTCAGTGATAGTCGCCGCGCCGCTTCGCCCATTGCGCGTGCATGCTCCACCAGGTCGCGGCCAGTCTCGGTGAGCGTCAGGCCGTGTCCAACGCGTTCGAACAGGACCAGGTCGAGCTCCTGTTCCAAGGCGGCAACCTGACGACCCACGGTGGGCTGGGCCATGCCAAGCGCCCGACCGGCCGCCGAGAACGACCCCTCCTCTGCGGTCACGAGGAAGGCGCGGGCGCGGTTCCAATCGAAGCGAGCCGAACGCCAGTCCATACGAAAATGCATACCACATGTGGGAAAAATGGGGATTTTCGGAACGATGTTGCATGGCTATACCGAAAAAGCGATGAAAGCAGCAACGCACAGCCAATACGGTTCCGCAGACGTTCTCCTCGTCCAAGACGTCGAAACGCCCACCGCAGGCCCGAATCAGGTGCTCGTTCGGGTTCACGCCAGCCCGGTCACCGAGGGCGATCGGCGTCTCCGCGCGGCCGACTTCCCTGGATTCAGCGCAGTCATCGGCCGCTTGATGTTCGGTGTGTTTCGGCCCCGCAACCCCGTGCCGGGCACCATGTTCGCTGGTCGGATCGTGGCCGTGGGCGCGGCGGTCACGCGATTTGCAGTGGGCGATGACGTGTTCGGAGGTTGCGACAATGGCGCGCAGGCGGAGTACCTCGCGGTGAACGAGGACGCACAGCTCGCCAAAATCCCTGAAGGTGTCGGGTACGAGGAGGCTGCGGCCGCTCCGTACGGTGCGGGGACGGCACTGGCGTTCCTCCGAGACATTGCTCAGGTGCAGGCCGGAGAGAGAGTCTTGATCGTCGGAGCGTCGGGAGGCGTCGGCCGTTTCGCGGTGCAGATAGCGCGTCACTTGGGTGCGCATGTCACCGGTGTCGCCAGTGGTCGCAACGCTGAGATGGTGACCCAGCTCGGAGCGCACGCCTTCATCGACTACGAGACCGAGGACTACACCACCAACGGCCAGACCTACGACGTCATCTTCGACCTTGCGTCGGGCAACGGGTTCCGTGGTGCGAAACGGTCACTGACCAAAGAGGGTCGCTACGTCACGGTGTATCTGACGTTGCTGGTTCTGTGGCAGATGTTGCTCGGCGCGGTGCTCGGTCGGAGCAAGGCCAGGTTTGCCGTCGTGATGGGCGACCAGTCGCTCACCACCGACGTCGCCGCGTTGCTGGCCGACGGGGTGGTCCAGCCCGTGCGCGCGGGTCGATATCCGCTTGCCCGTGTGGCCGACGCACACGCGGAACAGGAGAGTGGGCGTGCCGCGGGAACCGTCGTTGTGTCCATCCACGAGCGCGGGTCCGCTGCCCCTTCGGCACCGTCACTCAAGGTCGCGTAGGAGGCGACGTGGGTCGTTCTTACGGAGGGTGTGCGTCGAGCCAGTCGTCGATCTCCTGCAGCGTCTCTGGGTACAGCTTGCCCTCGACCGCCACCGAGTCCCGCGCCGTCTTCGCCAGCGTGCGGGCGCGTGCGTGGTCGGACCCCGACTCCCACAGAGCCTGCGCCAGGCTAAAGGCGGTCGTCCCGGCCACCACGTTGGACTTGGCCTCCCGCCCGAGTCTCTTCCACGCAACTTCGAGAGCTCGCACCGCGTCGTCGTATTTACCCTCGGCGTACAGCGTTTCGCCCAGCATCTTCATGGCTTGCGCAAAATCCACGCTGTCGTCGCCCTGAGTTTGCCGTAGCGACTCGGCCGCCGCCCTCAGCTCTGCCTCGGCCTGCGCGTACTTCTTTTGGTCCCTCAGCATGAGGCCAAGGTTCGCCCGCGTGGTCGCGAGCATCGGGTGCCCAGCATCGAGGGTCTCTTCACGAATCGCGAGCACCTCCCGCAGTTCAGCCTCCGCTGCTGCCAATCGGTCCTGACGTCGAAGCACGAGAGATAGGTTGTTGCGGATCGTGCCGACGTCGGCGTGGCGAGCCCCGTGCGCCTCGATCTCAATTGCCAAGGCGGCGCGTAGCTCGGTCTCTGCTTCCTCCTGCCGCCCTTGCCGAGATCGGACAAGCCCGATGTTGGCCCGGGTTCTCGCAACCTTGGTGTGGTGCTCGCCGTACACGCTGAGTTGGACTTCGAGCGCGCGCTGAAACCGAGTATCGGCTTGCGCGTAGGCTCCCAACGCGAGATGGCTGTCGCCGACGCCAAGGTTCGCCGCCGCCACGCTAGGGTGCGACGGCCCATAGAGCTCCAGCAGGTCAGCGAGCGCGGACTCGCGCAACGTCAGTGCCTCGCGATGACGTCCTTGTGCCGCAACGGCGCTTGCAGCGGTGCCTCGGGCGAGCGCGAGTTCGGTCAAGGGCGGCGGGACGTGTGCAGCCAGCAGTGCGAGTGCAGCCTCAGCCTCGCGCTGCGCTCCGGGGTAGTCACCCTCCCGCCATAGCGCGGTCGACAACGCCAGGTGCACTCGCGCTTGCAGTCTCGAATCACCGCTACGCTTGGCCAGCGCCAGTGCCTCCGCGGAACGAGCGCGTGCCGTCTCGGCCTGATCCAGCTCGTTGGCGTGCAGCGCCAGCAGCTGTGCGGTCGCGGTTGCGGCCTCGATGTCCTGGCCTTCGCGGAGCGCGCTGGCGTGTGCCCGGGTCAGCTGCGTCACCGCCTGCTCGGTACGGCCTAACGACGCCAACGCCGATCCGTACGACAGAGCGACGGACGCCTCGAGGGGTGGATACGACCGCAATGCGGGAGAGTCGTCGACCTGCTTGGCGAGGCGCAGCGCGTCCTCGAACCGCCCCGCTCGCCGCACTGCGTCCGACTCGGCAAGCTTCTGCGAGGCCTCGGCAACGAGTGCGCGATCCTCTTCGCGCGGAGGGGCGATGCGTGCCTGCAGTGCGGAGACGTCGGCGCACCACTGGACGGGGGTGAGCGCTCCCACGACCTCGAGCGCCCGCTCCGCGACTTCATCGTCGGCTTGCTCGAGTACGTCGGCTGTCGCCAGCAGAGTCTCTCGGGCCCGCGCAAGGCACATCATGCGCAGGTCGAGGACGTCGGGTGTTTGTTCATGGCGCACGTGGGTCGCCTCGCATGCGTCGTCGTGCATCCGAACCCAGTCGAGGGCGTAGGCGTCCATGGGATCGGACACGCGGTCGATGAGCGCATCTCCGTAGGGCAGCTCCAAAGCGAGAAGGTGTTCTCGCACCGCACCGCGTCGGGCGTCGTCCCAGACTCCGGCCAGGCGGGCCTTTGCACCCGTGCACGGGCGCGGCGTGGGTGTGAAGGCGGTGACTGCCGCGACGGCAGCTGTGACCGTCACCGCCGCGCATCCGGCCCAAAAGCGTCGTCGCCGACGAGCTGGCTGCTCGGTCAGGACGCGGAGCAGGGCGCTCATCGAGCGCCATCGGTCGGGGGCTTCGATCTCCAGGCCGCGCTCGAACGCGACCCTGAGCCAGCGTGGAACTCGGGTGTTGGCTGGAGGGGGGCGACGGCGACCTTCTGTGACGGACTCGACCAGCGCGGGCAGAGTCGCGCCGTGGAAGGGCCGCTCCCCAAACAGGGCCTCCCATGCCGAAGCACAGAAGGCGAACTGGTCGGACTGGGTGGTGGCGGGGAGCTGCCACATCTGCTCGGGGGCCATATAACCTGGCGTGCCGACGAGACGCTGGGTCTGCGGGTTCGTTGTGGAATCGGGCGCGACCTCGGGAACCTCCGACGCAGCGTGGCCCGCTTCGAATACGGCGAGACCAAAATCCATCACAATGACCCGGCCGTCGTTCGCGACCATGACGTTGGCGGGCTTGAAGTCGCGGTGCACGAGACCTTCATCGTGCGCGGCGGCGAGCCCCTCGCCCGCGCGGACCAGGACGGCCAGCGTTTCTTGCCAGCCCGGTTTTTGGTCGGCTACCCAGTCGGCTAGCGTCTGCCCCTCCACAAACTCCATCGCGAGCCAGACCTGGCCCTCGTGGACGCCGACATCGTGAACCCCCACCACGTTCGGGTGGTTGAGAGATGCCAGCGCCTTGGCTTCGCGCAGGAGGGCAGCCCCGCGGCCGTGCCGACGCAGCACCTTGATGGCAACGCGTCGATCGAGCTCGGGGTCATGGGCGGCGTACACGACGCCCATGCCGCCGACGCCAATACGCCGCTGGACGGTGTACCGGCCGAGCGAGTCTCCGGGGTCCACGGCGGGCGCGACCTTGCCGCGACGGCCACCTCCGCGCGTGCCTGCGAGCGTGTCGTCGCCCTCGTCGTACCCGGATGACGACGGTCTACCGCTCGCGCCGACCGCCATGCCATCAACGCTATCACGGGGTCGACCCGCGCTTGCGCGTGCCCCGGAGGTCAGCTGGCTTGGGCTGTGGGCGCCAAACCTGTGGTACGCGTGCGGCGAGCGATGACGCGCTGTATCACCGTACTTTTTGCTGTCTCCGCCTCCGTCTTTGTCTTCGCACAGGCCGGATGCAAGACGTCCCCCGATGCGGTTCCCGCAGTCGCCGACCCAGCCGAGCTGGGGCCGCTTGAGCAAGACGTCCGCGAGCTGTGTCGCGTGGTCGAGGACAACTATGTCTACTTTGCCGACCGTGCAGCGCACTGGCCCGAGGCTTGTGCGCTCGCAGCGGCCGAGGCCGACGAGGCGGTGGGCGCGGGCGAGAGCCTCGCAGTCATCGAGCGCCTCCTCGACGAGCTGCACGACCCGCATGTTTCACTGGGTACCAACTCGGACGTGTCCCCACGGCTGGTCCCCTCGGGAGCGGACTATCGGCTGACGCTCGAGGGGGGGCGCGCCACGGTCGTGGCCGTGCGGCCAGGCAGCGGGGCAGCGAAGGCCGGTCTCGAGGTCGGTGACGTGGTCGAGTCGCTGGACGCTGTCGCGCCCGCGGAGGCGGCTCTGAAGCGAATCCGCACGGGCGACCCATCGCCCGCTCGTTTGGACTGGGCCGTCAATGCGATGGCGGCGGGCTACCGCGGCAGTTCGCGGCAGGTCACGGTCACTCGTGGCGAGGCGCGCCTCGACCTCGAGCTGGCGGACGCGACGCCCGCGGCGCGACCGGGCTGGGTCGAGGCGCGTATGCTCGACAACAAGGTTGGCTACATCCGGATCAACAACGGGCTCGGCGAGTCTGCTGCGGTGACCGAGTTCAACGCCGCACTGGAGACGCTCAAGGGCGCCAAGCGGTGGGTCCTCGATCTTCGAGATACGCCCGGTGGCGGTGGGACTGCGGTCGCGGAGCCAATGCTCGGGCGCTTCATCGACAAGACCGCGCCCTACCAGCGCACGGTGCCGCCGAACATGGACGCTATCGATCGACCGGTGGAGCCCGTTGGGCCCTGGACGGCGCAGGGGCCCATGGTCGTGCTTGTCGGCCGCTGGACGGGCAGCATGGGAGAGGGCATGGCGGTCGGCTTGGACGCCCTTGGCCGCGGTCACGTCATCGGCTCCGTCATGGCACGCTTGCCGGGTGGCGTGGAGGACTTCGAGCTTTCCCAAACCGGGATTCCCGTGCGCATGCCGACCTACGATCTGACGCATATGGATGGCACGCCGCGGCACCAGTGGTCGCCTCCGCACGCCGTGGTTGCGGACAATGGAGATGGCCCTGACCTCGCGCTACAGGCGGCTGAGCAGTGGCTAAGCGAGCGTTGACGGATCGCTCGGCCTTGGGGGCTGGGCCGCCTGTGCGTGGGTTACCGACCGCGCGGTGTGGGCGGGCGGGGTTCGCCTGAACCGAACAACTCGTTCCAGCCCGATGCGCTTTGATCGGCGGGCTTGATGCCGCACACGCCCACGCCACAGGTCACGGGCGTCGAGGCCGACTGCCCGGGCGCGAGCGTGCCGCCCTTCTTCTTGCAGTCGATGGGGTGCACGTCATCGCATACGAGGAACGACGACGGTGGCATACAGCAGGCACGGTCTTTGGTGAGCGACGGCAGCGCGGCGGGGCCGAGATCTGGCGTCGCGGGTTTTGCCGGTGAGGCGGTCGCGTCGATGATGCGGCGAATCGCGCTGCGGTTTTGCCAGATCACAAAGTCTCGACGCTTGTGCTCGGTGACCTGGGCGGCCTCAAGCGCGGCGACGCGGGCTGCGAGCCGCTGAACGCTCGGAGCCGACGCACCACGCGGCGCGTCTGCAGCCGCGCTTCCGATACAACCGGCCATCGTCAGTCCCAGGAGGGCGAAAGATGCGCGCGCCAGGGTTTGTTTTGTGCGCGTGGTGATGCTTGGTCCGGCGTTGTTTGGTTTCAACATGAGCGTGTTCCTGGCTGCTGCTCGAAACAACGCGCGAAGTGACCGATCGCCTCACCGGCAGTCGGCGGGCGGATACGGTCCAGTGGATGCGATGTTCTTGGGCCCCTCGACCGAGGGGCAAGCGGCTATCACCAGTCGTACGTATCTTCGGCGGCGCCCGGGGTGGCCAGCCGCAGCTCGAGCAGGAACACGGTGTCCGGTGCCAGCGAGATTCCGAACTCGCCCTCGCAATCGGTCGCTGGCGTCGCGCTCTCGTAGACAGGGGGCTCAACCGCGACTTGGTCGACCACCTCGAAAATGGACAGATCGATGAGGTCGGTCGGGGTGTTCCAGCACGGGATCACAGGAACGTCGACGTTCATGCCCGCCGCGGGGGTGCGGAACACGACGTAGTCGAGCTCATCATCACCGCCGATCGACGTTGGGCCCGCGAATGTGCCCCAGTATCCGTTGGCGACGGTGCACGCGTCCGTGGCCTGGCTGGGCGTGTCGTTGGGCTCGACCTCGGCGAAGTCAAACGACTCTTGTGCGCACGGGATTGGCACCAGCTCGACTTTGCCGCCGCTGCTGTCGGATCCGTCGCCGCTGCTGTCAGCTCCGTCGCCGCTGCTATCGCCGTCGTCACCGCTGCTATCGCCGTCGTCCGTGCCGTCGCCACCGCTGTCGCCGGGTCCGGAGTCCGTCGAGGGGACGGTCATCCCATCGTCCGCGGACCCCCCATCGGTTGCGGGACTATCTCCGGCTGTATCGGCACCCGGGCCGTCTCCACCACTGTCATCACCCGAGCAGCCGCCGACTGCCAGTGACGCTATCAATACAAACTCAAAACGTTTCACCTCGGCATTGGAGCACGAGCGCCAGTGCGGAGGCGAACGAGACGGTCACGGCGCCGAAGTCGCTTCGATGAAACTTCAGCGCCGCCAGTGGGGTCAACCCACCCGTGGCCGAACGCCGCCCAGCGGGCTCTTGACCGGGCTGTTGGCCGGCACGTCTTTGACATGCAGGTCCATCTGCGGGAACGGGATCTCGACCTCGTTGCTGTCCAGGCCCTTTTTCACGGCTTCGATCGTTGCGTCCCACACGTCCCAGTAGATGTCCGGCTTGCACCAAACACGAACCTGAAAGTCGACCGATGACTCGCCCAACCCCTTGAGGAAAATCTGGTGCCCGTGCTCCGCGTCGCGGCCTTCGACGCCAGCGGCTGCAGCGTCGAGTGCCTTACGCGCGGCGTCCAGGTCGGCGCCGTAGGACACACCGACGTCGATGTCGACGCGCCGGAACTCGTTGTGCGTGTAGTTCTCGATGGTGCCTGCGGTCACCGTGGAGTTCGGGATGATCACGCGCCGGTTGTCGAGCGTGTCCATGGCGGTCACGAACAGGCCGATCTCAGCGACGACGCCTTCCTGCGCGCCAACCTTGATGTAGTCGCCGATGCTGAACGGGCGAAACGTCAAGAGCATGACGCCAGCGGCGAAGTTGCCCAACGTGCCCTGAAACGCGAGGCCGATGGCCAGGCCGGCGGCACCGATCAGCGCTGCGAGGCTGGTCGTGTCGACGCCGAACACACCAAGGCAGCCGGTCACGGCCATGATGATCAGCAGCCAGCGCGCCAGACTCCCGAAGAAGAGCGAGAGCGCTTCGTCGAACTTTCGCGCCCTGAGGACGGACGTGACTTTCTTTTCCAGCCATGCCGCGAGTCTGAACGACAGCCAGATCGCAATGAGAACGCCGACGATTTTTGTGCCGTAGTCGATGATTTGGCCGAGGTCCAGATCCATGGGGCGGAGCCTACATCATGGAGGAGGTTGGACTCGTACGGCGCCGTTTCGTCTTTGTACTGGGCCGCGCGCGGGGTGAAATCGACGTAAGGACAACCACGACAACAGACCCGCCGCCGCCGGCCGAAGCCAGCAACGAACGGGTCTGCCTGCCCGGATAATTCGGGCCCAAACAAAAACACGCCCACCCCCGAAGGGTGGGCGTGTCTGCGTCACGCAGGAACCCTATGGGTTCTGGGTGATGTTGAGGTCGTAGAGGCCGACGCTGGCGCTGAAGCCCTCGACGACGATGAGGATCTCCTCGCCCGCCGTCATGTCGCGGCTGAGGGACGACTGAAGTCCGATGGAGTCATCGTTGCAATCCAGCTCTGTGGCGCAGTCGTTCGCGTACAAAGTGAGCGCGGTGTCGAATGCGGAGCCGCCTGTGTCGAACGTGAAGTTTCCGTCCGCGGGGGCGATCCATCGGTGAACGCGGTCAACGCCGTCGACGCCGCCGCAGGACTGCGCCAGGTCGTCGTCGTCACCCGTGGTGTCGCCTTGGATGGCCAGAGGGCCAACGAACAGGCCAAGATCGTCCTCGGCACAAGCCGGCAGCGCTGGCAGTGCTGGCGGTGTGACGTTGAGGATCCAGTCGCCCGTGCTGCCGCCGAAGCCGCCGACGGAGACAAACACCGACTCGCCAGCGGCGAGGCCGAGGATGATCTCGGATTGGAGACCGACCGCGTCGTCGTTACAGGCGAGCTCTGAAGCGCCGCCGCAGTCGCCGTGGATCGAAAGCGCGGTGTCGTAGCCCGACCCAAACGTGTCGAACGTGTAGTCACCGGCCAGTGTGGCCGTGAAGAGCACCACGTGGTCAGCCCCGCCGCCGGCACCGCAGGACTGCGGAAGCGTGTCGACCGAGGCATCGGTGTTGCCCATTGTCACGGGAGAGCCCGTGTTGGTCCCGATGTCTTCCTGCTCGCAGGAGGCCACTGCGCATGCCGAGGTGTCGAAGTCGGTGCAGTCGCCGAGGCAGGCAAGCACACCAGCGTCGAAGCCCTGCGAGATGCAGTCTTCGCCGCCCAAGTCCACGCCATCGCAGACTTCCATACCGTCGATCATGTCGTCGCCACACGCGCCGCCACCGCCGCACGCTGCTCCGCAAGCGGGGTCCGCAACTGCGGCATCTGCGCAGACTTGGTCCCACTGATTGTCGCAGCAGAAGGCGTCCGCACCACAGATAGACGCCTCACAGGCGGCGTCATCGCAGCCCGGTGTCCCGTTGGCGACGCAGCAATCACTGCCGACAAAGCAGCCCGCGGTGTCGATCGTGCAGTCGACCGCGCACGCCAGTGCGCCACCGTCGAAGCCCTGCGAGATGCAGTCTTCGCCAGCGAAGTCCGCACCGTCGCAGGCCTCCATACCTTCGACGGCTCCGTTGCCGCAGACGCCGCCGGCCACGGGCGGCGTGATGTTCAGGATGTAGTTACCGGCAGCGGCGTTGAAGCCGCCGATCGCGATGCGAACTTCCTCGCCCGCGGCCATGTCGAGCGCGAGCTCGGACTGAAGGCCCACTGCGTCGTCGTTGCAGGAGATCTCAGACATCACGTCGCAGCTCGCGAACAGCGCCAGGGCCGTGTCGTAGTCGGAACCGAACGTGTCGAAGGTGAAGACGCCTGGCCCAGGTGCCGTGAAGAGCACCACGTGGTCAAGGCCTCCGCCTCCTGCGCAGCTTTGCGGCAGGTCGTCGTCCGCGACGTTGAGGTCACCCATGGTGACCGCGGGGCCGGTTGCTCCGCCGATGTCCTCGTCTTCGCATGGGGCGGGGGCGCAGGCCGAGGTGTCAAAGGTGCAGTCGCCAGCACAGGCCAGCGGTCCGGGGCCGAAGCCCTGGGATACGCAGTCTTCGCCAGCGAGGTCCGCACCGTCGCAGTCCTCGGGCGCCTCGGCCATGTCGTCGCCGCACACGGCGTCCACGCAGGCCGAGGTGTCCAGGGCCGTGCAGTCGTCGAGGCAGCTGAGCGCGCCTCCGTCGAAGCCTTGGGATACGCAGTCTTCGCCGCCCAGGTCTGCGCCGTCGCAGGCCTCAGCGCCGCCGACCATGTCGTCGCCACACACCGCGTCGAACGTACAGGCGCTGGTATCGAATCCGGTGCAGTCCTTGAGACAGGTCAGGTCGCCGCCGTCAAAGCCCTGCGAAGCGCAGTCTTCGCCGTCGAGGTCGTCGCCGTCGCAGACGTCGTCGCCGTTGACCGTGTCGTCGCCACAAACGGGGTCGACAATGCATGCGGAGGTGTCGAAGGTGCAGTCAGCGTTGCAAACCAGGTTGCCGCTGTCGAAGCCCTGGGACTGGCAGTCTTCGCCGTCGAGCTCTTCGCCGTCGCAGTCCTCGTCGGCATCGAGGACGCCGTCGCCACAGGTGTCGCCGCCGGAGCTGGAGTCGCCGTCGTCGGTCATGCCCGTGTCGGCCACGCCGGTGTCGGTGTCGGCCATACCGGTGTCGGTATCGTCTGCGCCCGTGGTCGGGTCAGGCGTGGGCAGCGTGTCGCCGGGCAGATCGTCGCCGCCCGTGTCCGTGGCTTCACCACTCGATCCGTCGCCGGTGACGGAGACGTCGTCGTCGCCCGGGCATCCGGTTGCGGCAAGGAGTGCCAGGCCAGCAAAGATATGTGTGGGATGGAATTGTCGTTTCATGGTTTCTAGTCTCTTGCGCGGAGGACTCGCTCCGCGGGTTAGGACGTTGTTCGAGGGCTTGGTAGAAAACTCGGTCCGCGCGGTGGCTCTGGGCTCGGCGTGAGGCGAGGCCCGGGGCCGCGGATCCGGCCAACTGAGCAGTTGTACCGGCGGCCGATGATGCGCCGTTTTGTACAGGGAGTCACCCCCAAATAGCGCCGCGTCCAGCGCCCCCTGGGTGCTCCTGCTGGCGTGGGCGCTCGGATGTGCTCAGGCCGTGACGGGTTTGTTGGGTGCGTTGGGTTTCGACGCGCGTCGCATGCCGCTGCGGACATCGAGTTTGTGAGCATTGGCTCAAACCCTTGAGCAAAGTCGGCTGCAACTGGGGCACAGAAATCGCTGCGGTCTGCAGATCTCCATCGCAGGAGCGCGTAGGGCGGCAATCAGGCGAGCGCTGCGCGGGCCACAATTGCGAGCGCGATCACAAGTCGCTCATGGGTGGGAGCGCGGGTCGGCGCGGAGCCTTGTCACCTAGATCGACGAAGCGTCCGTAGATCCGAAACGCTGGGCTGGTGCCCTGCGTCCAAGCGACAAACACGAGCTCATCAGTCACGTGAGTGACCGTCGTGGCGTACGGCGCGGCGATGGCATCGGGAACCACGATAGGCGGGTCTACGACTAGCGCTGCTTCGTCGTCGTGAACACGAGCCACCAAGAGAGCGTTGGCGAAACCGCCCATGTTTCGATACCAAGCCAGCGCTGCGCCTTCGGGCATCGGAGCCATCGCTGGGGTGTGCTGCGGCGTCCCGTCGTCGTTGACGAGTGTGGTGGGGCTGTCGAGACCAAGACCTCGTGCAACTTGGATCTGACCCGACCCACCCGCCCCCACGGCACGTGCCATGTAGACCTGTGGCGGGCTCACGACGATAGCGGGTGCCGACGAGTTGTCCGCGACCACAACTGTGGGAACGCGCGTGTCGAACTCGTCGTCGCCGGACATACGTCCGACTTCAATCTGATGAAGCACGCTGTCTTCGGTGCTGACCCAAGCGGCAAGAACGTCGCCCGCGCTGTTGAGCGCTGCGTGCGGTGTCGTGTGCGATGCGGTGAGCCCGTCGAACGCCGCGGTTGGACCCTCGCTCACCGCATCGGGGCCCAACCGCTGCACAAACACCTGAAACGCATTTGCCGCCTCGTTGGCCCGAGTTCCGATCACCGCCAGTCCACCGAGTTCTCCCGCCGCCAGCCGAGGCATCCATGCGTTGCCCACGAACGGCACGGCTCCGAGGCTTGTTTCGAGCACGCGGTCGTCCTCGAGCTGCGGCGTCCCATCCAGGTCGATCGACTGCAACGCAATCCCGAGGTTCGAGTCCCCGCCGCTGCCATCGTCCGACGTCCAGACAACGATCATTCGATCTCCGTCGCGGACGATGTCGGGATCGACGTCGTTGTGCTCCGGAGTATGGTTGACCTGTGTTGGGGCGACCTGGGTGATGCCGTCACACCCCACGCGCGTCACAAACACGTCGAACAAGCCAGCGTTGTTGGGGGCGTTGTACACCACCCACACGCCCTCGGATTCCGCGTCAAACCAAACCGACGGATGGATCTGGCCGTCCGGCCCGTCGGGGTCGAGCGTGAGCGTCTCGCCCAGTACGGGAGAGAAACAAGACAGTTCACCCCCTGTGTCGTCCTTCGTTGTCCCGGTTGAGCTGCCGGTGTCCGGGTCGCTGCCCTCGTCGGTCTCGGTGCGGGATGCGGTCGTTGCGTCCACAGTGGAGAGGGGGCCGCTGGTGGATCCTGAGGTCGTGACCGCGGCGGTGCCCTCGCCGCCGTCTTGCCCGGCAGTGTCGTCAGAGCCGCACGCGGACAGGACGAGCGTGAAAATGATGGGCGCTGGCAGCCGCATACCGCAGCGTACACGGGTTGGTCCGGCGGCCGCCCGGGGGGCTGCAAGGCCGGCGCCTGTGCGCGTCGCTGCTCCCAGCCGGGGTAGCCTCCCCCGCGATGAGCAGTGAAGCCACCGTCGCGTCTGAGCTGTCGATCCTGCCTGCGCAGGTCCAGGCTGTCGCGGCCCTCCTTAGAGAGGGGGCCACGGTTCCGTTCATCGCCCGCTACCGGAAAGAAGCGACCGGTTCCCTCGATGAGGTGGCGATCGTGGCGATCCGAGACCGGCTCACCGAGATCGAAGCGTTGGACAAGCGCCGAGGGACGATCGTGAAATCGCTTCGGGAGCGCGGGCTCCTCGACGCGGACTTCGAGCGCCGCATCCACGAGGCGCTCACGCTGGCGGCTCTCGAAGATCTGTACCTCCCGCATCGGCCAAAGCGGAAGACACGAGCGTCCGTTGCCAAGGAGCGTGGCCTGGCTCCGCTGGCCGACGCTCTGCTCGCGCAGGACAGTCGACGGATCGATGTGCGCGGCTTCATCGACAAGGCGCGAGGCGTGACCACCCCAGACGAAGCGCTCACGGGCGCACGCGATATCATCGCTGAGCGGATCAACGAAAACGCAGACGCTCGGGCGGCGCTGCGGGCGTTGTTTGAGAACAGGTCGCAGCTGAGCGCGAAGGTTGTTACGAAGAAGAAGGCAGAGGCCGCGAAGTTCAGGGACTACTTCGAGTGGAGTGAGCCCCTTCACCGCGCGCCATCACACCGCGTACTGGCCGTGCTTCGGGGGAAGAGCGAGGGGTGTTTGACGGTCACCGCGCGGCCACCCGAGGAGGCGTGCGTGCATCGGTTGCGACGACAGTTCGCAACCGGGCGGGGCTTCGCGCGTGCGCAAGTCGAGCTGGCGACGACAGATGCGTACAAGCGACTCCTCATGCCGTCGCTGCAAAAAGAGGCGCTTGAGCGGGCCAAGCACAGGGCGGAGCGGCAGGCTATCCAGGTGTTTTCAACGAACCTGCGTGAGGTCTTGATGGCGGCGCCGCTGGGGCACAAGGTCGTCCTCGCGCTCGACCCCGGGTTCCGGACGGGCTGCAAGATGGTCGTGCTGAGCGACAACGGGGCGCTGCTTCACCATACGACTGTGTTCCCGCACGAGTCGGGCGCGCGGGGGACGGCCGCCGCCGCTACGATTCGCGAGGCTTGTACGCGTCACAGGGTCGAGGCCATCGCCGTGGGCAATGGAACAGCCGGCCGCGAAACCGAGGCCTTCATCCGCGGACTCGACCTCGGGCTTGTCGTCTTGTCCGTCGATGAGAGCGGCGCATCGATCTACAGCGCCAGTGCGGTTGCGCGCGAGGAGTTCCCCAATCTTGACCTGACAGTGCGCGGCGCCATCTCGATCGGGCGACGCCTGCAGGACCCGCTTGCAGAGCTGGTGAGGCTGGACCCGAAGTCTATCGGGGTTGGGCAGTACCAACACGACGTCGACCCGCGTGCGCTGGCCGCGAGCCTGGCGGACACGATCCACAGCTGCGTCAGTGCGGTCGGCGTCGACCTCAACTCAGCGAGCGCCCAGCTGCTCGCCCACGTGGCCGGCCTCGGTGAGCGGCTCGCTGCCGCGATCGTCGCGTGGCGGGCAAAGCGTGGCCCCTTTCGTAACCGGGCGACCCTCAAGCAGGTGCCACGGCTGGGCGAACGAGCCTACCAGCAGGCAGCAGGGTTCCTACGCATCAGTGATGCGGAGCACCCGCTCGACGGTAGCGCGGTCCATCCCGAGCGCTACGGACTGGTCGAGCGTATGGCCCGCGACTCCGGCTGCACGGTCACCGACCTGCTCAAAGACGCCGCGCGGCGTGAGGCCATCGATATCGGACCGTACGTGTCCGACGCGGTGGGCCGACCAACGCTGCAGGACATCATCACCGAGCTGGGGAAGCCGGGCCGTGACCCCCGCCCCGTGTTCGAAGCGTTCTCTTTCTCGGACGTACACGACATCAAGGATCTCCGTCCGGGAATGGTGCTCCCAGGTTTGGTGACGAACGTGACGAACTTTGGTGCGTTCGTGGATGTTGGCGTGCACAACGATGGCCTGGTGCACGTCAGTCAGATCGCCGACCGCTTTGTGCGCGACCCGAACGAGGTGGTGAAAGTGCGCCAGCAGGTGATGGTGACCGTCGTCGAGATTGACCTCGAGCGTAAACGGATCGGGTTGTCGATGCGGTCCGATCAGAAAAAACGATAGCCGACGCCCACGGTGACCACGGGCGTGAACACGTAGCTCGTGTAGATGTCGTCGAGGTAGTC